>ERZ779622.1-NODE-1-length-232622-cov-37.545271_pt1 | contig 232622 bp, 179 predicted proteins | sample MGYA00514188_ERZ779622 | MGnify/ENA primary metagenome ERZ779622 (study PRJEB29562, sample SAMEA4376702) | mouse gut metagenome | isolation source: Cecum | study: EMG produced TPA metagenomics assembly of the A DSS colitis mouse model was used to assess the... | reverse complement strand
TCTCTCATGCAAGCATGGCGCCCGAATCAAAAGTCTTCTGACTCTGCTTATGCGCATAGGCAGACTCAAGATACTTCGTATCTTTCGTTCGCGTTGCTCGTCATAAGCCTTTCGTTTCGGTCTCTCATGCAAGCATGGCGCCCGAATCAAAAGTCTTCTGACTCTGCTTATGCGCGCAAACAGGGCAGGTTTTTACACCTGCCCTTTATCATACCATATTTTACCTGCTCTATGCAATCATTCCTCCGGCGCATAGTCATTGCGGATTATTTTCGCTAGCTTCTCCGCATACACCCTTGCTCCCAGAGGCGTAAGGTGAATACCGTCCGCCAGATATTCGTCCGCCGTCTCCGCGTCGATCCCGCTGTCCTCAAAGGCGTTGAAGAAGATCACGCCGTCCTCCTCAAACAGTCCCGCCACATAACCGGCGCCTCTTGCGTAAGTAATCAGCGGACCGTAACCATAGTCCAGAGAATAGGCATCTCCGATAAAAGTGCTGCCGTTAAAGACCTGGCAGTAATGGGGGGCGACCAGCACAATCCCCGCATTCGGGAAACGGCTTTTCAGCCTGTTGATCGCATCCTGAAGCGCCCCTGTGTAGGTATGCACCTCGTCTACTGCCAGCGTATCCCCGCCCTCCAGATATCTGCTGTTTGGAATCTGCTGGGTCAGGAAATCGTTCACCCCGTACTCTATGATAAAATAATCCGTCTTGTCAAAATCGCACGTCTTTAGAATTTCGCCCGCCGCATAGCCTTCAAAAATGTCCGTATTGATATTGCCCAGGATTCCGTTCACCACGCCCATCAGGCATCGGGAACTCCACGTTGAGAAATTGTACTGCTCATACGTCGTAAGAGCCGCTGTCGTGCCGCCCATGGACATATTATAGACCTTTGCGTTCAGCTGTTCGCTAATGATATCCGCCACACCGCTCTCCGTACGGTCGCCGTCCATGATACTGTCGCCCAGGATAACAATCTGCATATCATAATTCCTGGTGTCTTCCTCCTTAGCTGCGGAATCCTTCTTGTCTTCCTCCGTCTTTTTTTGTTTCACCGTTTCCTGTTTTTCTATTTGGGCAGGCGCCGTCTCCTGCTCCGACTCGCTGGCGGCAGGAACCGCCCCGCTCTCGGCAGTCACCACGCTGGAGCCTTCTCTCAGGCTGCGCCACTCCTCCTTCAGTTCCTCCACCGTCTGTCTGTTCTGCTCCTCCAGCGCCAGCCGCTCCCGTTCTACCTTCATCTGTGCCTGTCCGTATACGATTTCAATAATCGCCAGAACACAGAACCCGATCAGAACGACCAAAAGCATATTTATGTTCTGTCTTCCACGCCTCGTATTTCCCATCTTCTTACCGACCTTTCCTCTATATTGATGCCTGCGCTCTGTTTTCCCCTGCAATCTGTTCTTAACCTTTACATATTCTCACGGGCTCTGCAGCAAGTGCAAAGTTCTGGGTCAAACCGTTACATCTACATTTACTTTACCACATTTTTCCCGATTTTCCTATCATATGTGCCTGGAATTAAAAAAAACTTCCGTAAATCTTAATATGTTATGGTATATTATAATAGAGACAACTTTAAAATATGCGAAACAATTCATTTACGAAAGGATACGCCGATGCCGTTAATCAATCCGGGGGCACAGCCAGATACGCCCTTCTTCGGACATAGAGACTCCCGAAATGCACGAAAGAAAATACCTTCCTCCTTGCAGGAGGTTCTTCTTTTCCTTATTCTCCTGACTGCCTCTTACGCAATTTTGCTGCTTTTTATAAAACCGGTGGACGCCATCAACGACGATTGGGGGATGTACAGCATCCTGTCAGGCGCGTATACGGGAACACCTGACGCGCATGTCATGTTTTTTCTCTATCCGCTCTCCTGGCTGCTCTCAAAACTCTATTCTATGTGGAGTTTCATTCCCTGGTACGGGCTTTTCCAGCACGCCGTACAGATACTCTGCCTCTTTACGGTCTACCGGCGCATTCTGCGGATCAGTAAGCGCCGCAATCCGCAGGCTTCTCTTCTGCCGCCTGCCCTCGCCGCCTTTCTGATACTGTTTTTTATCATTGACCTGAATGTGCTAGCGGAGGCACAGTACACCACGACTGCAGGGCTTGCCGCTGCCGCGGCGCTGTTTTGTTTTATCACTTCCCGCATCAGTCAGCCAAACACTGGATTCTTTCTGGACAATATACCGACCCTGCTCTTCGCCTGGGTTTCCTTCAGCATGCGCCAGAATATTTTTTATCTCATGCTGCCCATGGCGGGCATGCTCTGGCTCAGCAAATGGATTTCCGCCTACAAGAATAAATACGAAGGCGCCGCCGCAAAGCTTCTCGGTTTCGCCCTGCTTTTAATCGCAGGCATGGGGCTTCTCTGGGGCGCAAACGCCGCAGCTTACTCCGCCGAAGAATGGTCTGATTTCCGCAAAATCAACCACTACCGTGAGCGGGTAGGCGACTTCTACGGCTGGCCTGAATATGAGGAGTGCCCGGAAGACTTACAGGCGCTCGGTCTGGATGAGGAGGCATATATGTACCGCAAACACGGCGCGCCGCATATCGGGTACGGCATGTCCGTTTCCGACTGGAAACAGATGCATGATCTGGCAAAACGCTGTTATCTCGCCCGCACAAGTCTCTCTGAGCGCCTGAAAAATATTGTGGTTACTGCCGTAAACGTATTCTTTTATCAGGAGGGCATGCAGCCCGCCAATCTGCTTGCCGGTCTCCTGCTGCTCCTGACCCCTGTACTGATCTTTTTGGAACGCAATGCCAGCGCCCTTTTCGTCTACCTGATGTATCTATTCGGACGGGGTGTGAGCTGGGGTTATGTGCTCTACGAAGGACGTTTTCCCAAGCGCATTATCCAGCCCCTGATTACCGTGGATTTTCTGATCCTTCTGGGGATCATCCTCGCCTTTAATCTGTTTCCCTTAGAAAAACGCAGACAATATTATGTGCTGCTTCCCCTGCTTTTGGGACTCAGTCTTTTTTCGGCGTATGCCACATGCCGGGACATTGCGGAAAACTACCGCGTGCACGAGAAGACATGGCGGGAGCTTCGGGAATACTGCAGCGCCCACCCTGACAATTTCTATATCTGGACTTACAATTCCGGAACGCTGGAGCATTTCTATGAAACGCCTTTCGGACGCGGACAGGATGCTTACCAGAACTTCATCTACACCAACTGGGGCGTGATCTGTAACCCCAACACACAGAAAAAGCTCGACGCCCAGGGGATCAGCAGCTTTGGCAGGGATCTTGTGGACAGCGAGCATGTATATTTTATTCTGCAGGAAGCGCCCTACAACGAGGAGCATCCCGTCATCATGTATTTCCGGCATACCTATCAGGCAGGGCTTACCGTGACTGATACGTTTACTGCCGGGGATACAACTTATATGGTGTATCAGCTGCATCCCCTGTGACCGATACCGCGGCGCCTTTACGGGACGGATTTCCCGGTGGTGTAGTGACACATCCGTAATTTTTGTGTGTTGCCATAAAACAACATTTCAGTCATTTACGCAGCCCGCCCGCGCCCGAGCAACAGCAACGCCAGTACCGTAACCGACAACATCATCGGATAGAGATACCGGGTCAGCACACAGGGACCGAGAAGCACCGTTCCCGCGAGCGCCAGCAGATACACCGCCGGCAATAACAGCCCCGTCTTTTTCAATCCGATACAGCAAAGACAGTAAAACAAAAGCAGATAGCAGTAGAAAGCCGGCTGCATCACGAGCGCCACGGGCGGACAGTACCGCCACAGTTCATCCCCCGCCGCAAAATACCGATAGAGAGACTGTAAAAGCTGCAGTTTCTGATGTCTCACATAGCCCGGCGCAAGCGCTTCCATATAGGGCTGCTGGTCGCTCGGGTAGGTGATCTGCAGATATCCTTTCGCGTAGGTATACACATCATTCAAATATGACATATCTGTGACATCCCACATCCCTTTATTTTTTAACAGGAACGCCTGCAAATACTCTCCCGGATAACGAAGTCCCAGAGAAACCCACTCTTTCGCAAATATCCGAAGTGTCTCCCCGTCCCCCGCAATATCCTTCTTGCTCCTGTCGGCAATTACCGGCACATATTCCGGCAGATTCTCTCCCCACACCGCTGCAAGCGCCTCCCGGTCCTCCTGCTTCAGTTCCGCCTCATGGTACTGCACAACCCTTGCAATCTGCTGCGCCGGAACGCTCAGCATCTCTCTCGCATAAGTGTCGCTTGTCGCCGAAACCGCCTGCACCATCAGCGCATTGACAGCAAGATACAAAAGGAAAGCCGCCCCATGGGAAACACAGACCGTCCTAAAATAAGGTTTCCTGCGCAGGGAAGAAAAGGAAGCCGCCAGCACATATAGAATCCACGCATAAACGCTGTTGTTGCGGAACAAAAGCAAAAGCACTGTCAATGCTGCGTAACGGACAAACCATCCAGTTCCCGGCACCTTCTTCCCCGCCGCCAGTTCATAGGCGAACACCGTAAACATCATGGTGAGCGCCGCATATATGGTGTCCTTCGTGATGGAGACAGCCAGCATCCCGTGAGTCGGAAAAAACGCCGCGCACAGGACAAAAGCATAACAGAGCCATTTTGACACGCCATGCCTGCAAAGAAAACAGTAGACATACGCAAAACATGCCGCCACCACCGCCATCTGCAAAAGGGAGTACAATGCCAGCCCTGCCCGGTCCGAATTCGGCAGAAAGGACAACAGCTCTCCCACCGCGAGACACCCTTTCAGCATCAGTGTGTGAATCAGCGGGTGATGCGTGGTCAGACCGCTTACCCGGATCTGGTCAAGTTGAGGAATCACGTCATAAGCCATGATCGCCGGATAATAGGTTGCAAAGGGAATACAGAATCCCCCGAAGATGGCTGCAAATGCAGCGGGGAAAGAGCCTCTCCTTTCGATGACCCGCCCTACCGCATCCGCGCTTTTCGCCGCCTGCCGTCTCTCTATGCCATCCCCGGCAGCCTTCCCTGCCAGAAAGAAAAGCATATTCTGACCCGCAAAAGTAATCGGCGTAAAACAGAGCGCCCACAAAACCGCCTCCGGCACGCCGCAGATTCCCGGATGGCTATAGACAGCCCCCAGCACCTGCAAAGAGGCAAACCCCGCCGCCAAAAGCGCTCGCACGGTTACAGGAAAAAAGACCCCCTCCAAAAACAAAGCCCTTTTCCAGAGACAGTACAGCCCGAAGAGCATAGCCAGGGGAAGAATCCCCATAGTATACACATTTCCCTGCGCATGGAGAAGCTGAAAAATCCTTCCCGCGCAGATAACCGGCAGAAATGCAGAACCTCCTGTAAGCACAAGCTCCCGTACCGACATACCTTTTCCCATACTTTTCATATCCGATCTCCCTGTCCAGAATAATTTGCTCTTCAGATTTTCACATACAGACCCGTACAATCGAGCAGGGAAGTGTTGTCTTCCCCTATTCGCCGCGCACCCCATGCGCCTCTTTAGCGGTATACTTGCCCTGCAGGGAGCTGCGCATAATCAAGGGCATGTCCACTTTTGAACATGCCCTTGATTTTTATTGGTCCCTCAGCCGCCTTGTCACAAGAGTCAGCCGGTACTCAAAATCCCGCCTGTTTTTCAGCGCCATATTTGACAGCATCAGCCCCGCAAACAAAGACTGTAATGCCGCCAGCCCGATAAACCCGCAGACAAAAAGAGTTGGAAACCTGTCCACCATTCCCGTCTCAATATAAGTGATGAAAATCGGAATAAAAAGCACCACCGCAACCAGCGTCAGAATGACCGAACACAGCCCGAAAAAACCAAAGGGCTTGTAATCCCGATACAGTTTCATAATCGTATGGAGCACCTTAAACCCGTCCGAAAAGGTGTTCAGTTTCGATTCACTCCCCTCGGGTCTGTCGCGATAGTCCACAATCACATTTTCAATCTGCATATTATTGTAGACCGCATGGATGGTCATTTCCGTCTCTATCTCAAAACCTGTGGAAAGCACTGGGAAAGTTTTTACAAAGCCGTAGCTGAACGCGCGGTACCCTGTCATAATGTCCTTGATATCACAATGGAAAAGCCTGTTGATGCTGCCGCGCACGATGGAGTTGCCAAAATTGTGGAAAGGTCTTTTATTCTCCGTAAAATAAGTGGAGGAAAGCCTGTCTCCCACCACCATGTCCGCGCTGTTGAGAAGCACCTTATCCACCATTTCCCTCGCATACTCCATGGGATAGGTATCGTCTCCGTCCACCATGATATAGCACTCCGCCTCTATCTCACGGAACATTCTGCGCATCACATTTCCTTTTCCCTGCATATGCTCATAGCGGATCACCGCACCGGCATCCCTCGCAAGTTCTACCGTTCGATCGCTGGAATTATTATCGTAGACATAGATCACCGCCTCAGGCAGTGCCTCTCTGGCATCCCCAACTACCTTCGCAATAGTCTTTTCCTCATTATAACAGGGAATCAATACTGCTATCTTATCCATTCTCCGTCTCCCGTACTCATAATCTTACTTTTCAGTTTACCACAGTTTTCCAATCTTTACTATCTGATTTTCTAAAATCCCTGATAGATAAACTCCGCCGCACTGTACCCCGGTCCGTAATATCCCAAAAGAATAACTGCAAGCAGGAGCGCGTACCATAAAATCCAGCGGAGGGGAAGCGGCTTTTTCGCGATGGACTCCCGCACCGGTTCTTTTCTCTGCCGCAGGGATACTGCCCACAGAAGAAGGAGCGAAAGAACCGTGACCGCCGTCTCGATCCCGTCAAGGCCGAGCTGTAATAAAGAACCGTCCCAGAGAATCTGTGGATTCCACACGCGCGCCGATTCTCCCAGCATAGCGAACGCGTCGCCCAGGGAAGCGGCACGGAAAAACAGGTCGCCGACACACACCAGAAAGAACGTTCGCAGAATGCGGACACCGCTTAAAAACCGTCCCTCCCCGTCCAGATGGAGACGCGCATTCAGACGCGCAAACGGCGGCGCCAGCAGCTCCTCCATTACAATATAAAACCAGTGCAGCAGCCCGGAACCGATCACAAACTTCCAGTCGCCGCCGTGCCAGATACCCACTGTCAGCCACAGAACGAACATAGCCGTAAAAGTGGCGTACTGTTTCCCGCGCTTTTTGCCAAATTTCTTTTTAAAGGACTGATTCAAGTTTGTAAAAAGTTTTGAACGAAGAAGCGGATAAAAAACATAATCCTTCATCCACACGCCAAGCGTAATGTGCCATCTGCGCCAGTATTCCGCCACGCTCTTTGAAAAAAAGGGCGTCTGGAAATTTTCCGGCAGGGCGATGCCCAGGCTTTGCGACAGCCCGAGCACAATGTCCATGCAGCCAGAAAAATCCGTGTACAGCTGCAACGCGTAACAGCCAGTCGCCACCCAGATATAAGCGCCCGGATAGCTTGCATAATCCCCATAAACCGTATTCACCAAAACGCCGAGCCGCTCAGCAATCACCAGCTTTTTAAAAAAGCCCCAGATCATGCGCTGAAGCCCCTGCGTCACCTGCCTGTAATCAAAGTCGTGAGACGCAAAAAACTGTTCCGCATGCTCTCTGTACTTTAAGATTGGTCCGGAAATCAGATTCGGAAAATACAGCCCGTAAAGTGCAAGCTTACCGAAATTTTTCTGCGCATCCGCCAGTCCGTAGTAAACGTCGATCACATAGCCCAACAGGGAAAAGGTATAAAAACTGACTCCCAGCGGCGCCAGGAAATCCACGCCGGAAACCAGCTCTTTCGGACCGCCGAACAGAGCAGCCGCGCCGTTCAGCGTATTAACCAGAAAATTAACATACTTAAGGGCAAAGAGAATACCGACATTGACTAATATAGTCACTATAAGAATGCCCCTGCGCCTCTTATCCTCCTCCGCAGGCGTCCCGGAAAGCATTCTTGCCCCCGCATAGCAGGCACCCACCGACACAAGCTGGTAGAGGAGCAGCGCCCCCTGCCCCGCAAGCAGACAGTACGCGACGCTTCCCATCAAAAGAAATCCCCACTGGAACTTACGGGGGATACAGTAATATACAACTAATAAAACGGTAAAAAAACACAAAAAATAAAAGGAAGTGATACCCATATTTTATCCGCCTCCGCTTTCACTATAGCACATGGTTGTAAATATTTCCACAATGCAGTAAAATAATTAGCAGAAACGGAGGGTACAGTGTCAATGAAAAATAAAAAATTTCCCGTGTGGCTCATGATAGAGCAGAAGGATCGGGCTCTCTTTGCTGCCCTGACGGTTATGTATGGCATTTATGTTCTTCCTATTCTTCTTGCAAACCGTCTGTATCAGGATGATCTCTCCCGCAGTCTCCTCGGCGTTACCGGTTGGAATAACGATGCCAGACCGCTCACAGAGCAGATCGTAATCTGGCTGTGCGGCGGTTCTCCCATAAATGATATACATCCGCTTCCCCTCCTTTTATCCGTTCTCCTCTTAGCTTATACAGTCACGCTATACGCGAAGCGTTATCAGCTTGGAGACAGTCATATGTTTCCCGCTATTTGCATTGGTTTTCTGGTGATTGCAAATCCATTCCTCCTGTCAAACCTGTCTTACCGGTTTGACTGCTTCACCATGATTCTGGCTCTTTGCGCAACGATTCTGCCCTATGTGGTTCCTGTGAAAAAAGCCTTATGGAAAGTTTTTCTTTTTTCCCTGTTCATGTGTCTTATCACTCTCACCACCTACCAGCCTGCATGCGGCATCTATATCAGTCTCTGGTTTCTGGAAGTGTTTTTTATGCTCTTTGCAGAACGCATAGATCTGCCCAGACTTTTTATACGGGGTACTGCCTGCCTGTTAAGCGTTGTTCTCTATAAATATTTTGTGTTAAACCGCTATGTCCGTCCGTCAAATGGCGGATGGCAGCCCGATGCCTACAGTTTCGCGTGGCGTTCCAAAGACGGGCTTTTCTCCGGCGTCATCTCGAACTTTCAAAACTTCATTCGCTATGTCGATACTGCTCTGCAGGGCATCCCCACGATTCTGCTGCTGCTTTTTGCCATTCTCACTCTGTCCGGCACGGTTCTCACGGGGCTTGTCCTTATCAGGCAGAAAAAACCTTTATACCAGAGGATTTTATCTCTTGTGTATCTGCTTCTTCTCCCGATTTTCGTAGTGTTGGGAGCTGTCGGTCCTCTTTTGGTTCTACGCCCCTCGTCTTTCAGCATAAGCGCGCACTCTCTGCTTTGCCTCTGCAGCCTCGGCATATGGGCGGGTATGATGATTTCAGCCCTTTATCCCCGGCTGCCTAGGCTCAGTCCGCTGCTTTTCCTTCCCTGCATGATTTGGGGTCTGTCCTTTTCCTGCTGCTATGGAAATGCGCTGACCAGTCAGAAACAGTACGAAGAATACCTGACCTACAGCATAGCCCATGATGTGGAAACCATAAATGCGGACGGCTCTATCCATGCACTCTCGGTATCCGGCAGAGCGCCGCACTCTCCGCAGGTAGCCCGGCTCAACGAAAAATACCCTCTTTTCCGCAATCTGGTTCCAACCTATCTGACAAACTCCTCCTATATGGGCGGCGTGCTGCTCCTGCATTACACGCAGGAACCTTTCACTTATGAAACACTGACCGAAGAAGACCAGAATTTGATTGACAACACGGAACCTTCTCATGTAAACAGTGTCTATGCCTGCTACAAAAACGGGGACAAAATTATTATCCTCTTTAAATAGGAGAAACGGAGGGTACCATGCTATTTAATTCCATGACTTTCGCCGTCTTTTTGCTGACGGTATTTATACTGTACCATATTGTGCCTGTCAGATTCCGATGGGTTTTCCTTCTTGCGGCAAGCTATGCCTTTTACATGAATCTGCATGCCGCTTACGGTCTCCTGCTGCTTTTTAGCACAGTGCTGACCTACTTTCTGGCTTTGGAGCTAGAAAAAACACCGGCTCAGACAAAAAGAAAACTCTGTCTTCTGGGTGGTGTCCTGCCCCTTGTGGCGGTCCTTCTGCTTTTCAAACTGGGCGCTCCCGTCATCGGCCGCATCAATGCCCTGATTGGCGCCGGACGACTGGCGCTGCAGCCCCTAACTTTGAAAATCCTGCTGCCCGCGGGCGTTTCTTTCTATTTCTTTCAGTCCATGGGGTATCTTATCGACGTTTACAGAGGGAAAATTCACGCGGAACGGCACTTTGGCTATCATGCCCTCTTTGTCTCCTTTTTCCCGCAGCTGCTTGCCGGTCCCATAGGCAGGGCGGACGCGCTTTTGCCGCAGCTCAAAAAGGAACGGCGCTTTGATTATGAAAGTGTGACCTACGGGCTGAAGCTGATGGCGTGGGGGTATTTCAAAAAGCTGGTGATCGCGGACGTCTTCGCCGCTACCGTAAACAAAGTGTACGACAATGCGCACAGCTATGTTGGTCTTGTTTTCATCATAGTAACGGTGATGTTTGCCATCGAAATCTACTGTGACTTTTCGGGCTATTCAGATATCGCCATCGGCTGTGCAAAGCTTTTCGGCATAGAACTGGCGACAAACTTTAAAAGCCCTTACCTGTCTTTCTCCATTAAGGAATTTTGGAGCCGCTGGCATATTTCGCTTTCCACCTGGTTCCGGGACTATGTCTATATTCCCCTCGGCGGCAGCCGGGTGCCGAAATGGCGTAACTGTCTGAATCTCCTTATCACCTTTCTGGTGAGCGGATTCTGGCACGGCAGCAGCCTGACCTATATTTTCTGGGGCGCGGTTCACGGTCTTTTGCAGATTGTAGAAACCTTTATCTACCCAAAGACAAGACGGGGTGTACCCGTCACCCGCAAAAAACATTGGTGGCAGCTCCCCATAACCTTTGCCATACTCTGCTTTACATGGATCTTTTTCCGTGCCAACACTATTCAGGACGCATTCTGGATTATTTCAAGGCTGTTCTGGGATATCGGCAGACCCGTAAATTATCTGAAAACCGCAGTGATCTGTCTGGACATGCCCTATTTAACGATGTTTGGCATGATGCTGCCGGCGGCGGCGCTGTTGCTCTATGATATGTTATCTTTAAAACAGGACGTAATCGCTCTGGTCTCCCGGCAGCGGGCTCCCATTCGCTGGGGCGTCTATGTAGTGCTGCTGGTGGTGATCACGCTGTTCTCCCATAAGGGAATTGCGACGGAGTTTATTTATTTTCAGTTTTGAGTTATTTATTAAAAATTGTGCGATAGCCAGTATTGCATGAAAGGAAAACCTGGATGAGCAGAAAAAAACCTATTCTCGTATTTATTGCCAAGTGTATCTGTATCCCCGCTACGGCGGTTTTGATTCTATTTCTTTTGGATATTCCATATCGGAAAATCGACGATGAAAAGTATATGGACATGTGGAATCTGCGGATGCTGGGAAACCAGATTAATGAGGTTGAGATCGCCAATGTTGGCAGTTCGCACGGCGCTTACGACTTTGTTTACGATGCGTTGACGGAGGACGGGTACTCCTGCTTTAACTTTGGCAGCGTAAGCCAGACGTACCAGTATGATCTCGCTCTGCTAAGGGAGTACGGAAAACATCTGGACGAAGGCTGTGTGCTGTTCATTCCCGTCTCCTACTTTTCCTTCAACAATGAGACGGTGAACGAAACCGAAGCGCAGGCTCTGTCCGTAAAATACTACCACTGTCTCTCCCCGAAAAATGTGCCGGACTACGACCTCTACACGGATATCGTGACAACCCGGCTGCCGATTCTCTCCGCCGGGGAAGATCTGCTAAAACTGCTGCCGGAGTTTCCACTCTCCCTGAAAGTATTTGCAGCGGAGGAGAACCCAGACGCACCCGGAATGGACGAAGCTGCCGTCGCGGAGTTCGCGAACCGTGCCGCGTCACGCTATGACCGACATTTTAACAACAAGGAAAATCTCTTTTTACCCGAACGTGAAGAGCAGCTCCTCTCCCTGATCGACTACTGCAAAGAGCACGAGCTCACGCCCGTGCTCATCACCACGCCTTTTTCTTCCTACTACAACGCGCCGGTATCCGAAACGTTTTTTGACCAGTTTTACAGTACGGTCAACCGCATTTCATCTGACACAGGCGTCAGTTATTACGACTACTCCCACGACGCGCGTTTCAGTGAAAATCTGGCTTACTTTTCGGATTCCGACCATCTGAATGCGGAGGGAGCGGCATATTTCATGGAAATCATCACGGAAGAGGTGCCGGAGCTGCGGGACGTGCTGGGTAGATGACAGCATATGCCGCCAATGTTTTTGTTGCAAAAGCGGGACGGCTATTTCATACTTTTCAGATTCAAAATGGCTGCGATTAGTAAATTGCACACCTCACAACATTTCCCGCATTTTCCTTACAAGATACAGCGGCATATTTGTAATATCTCCATCCTTCCGATAACCGCGTTTGGAAAAGCGGATCGCATATTCGGGCTGATGGTCGGCAATATATCTTTTGAACGACGGGGCGGATTTGTCTTCCCCGCCCTTCACTTCAATGGGAATGATCTCCGTGCCGTATTGCAGTACAAAATCAATTTCACTGTTTTTGTCGGAATAGTAACGGGGCTCGATCTCAAACTGTCCCCGAAGCTGCTGCAGGCAATAATTTTCAGTCAGAGGTCCTTTGAACTGGTAGTCTGCCTTTAACAAAATCGCACTGTTGTCAATACCCGCCATATGTTTGAGAAGCCCGGTATCAAAAACAAAAAGTTTAAACTGGTCCAGCCTGTCAAACGCCGAAAGCGGATGCTCCGTTTTGGAGACATTATAAACGCGTCCCAGCATACCGGCTGATACGAGCCATTCGATCGCCTCCTCAAAATCACGCGCCCTGCCGCCTTCGCGGACTACACCGTACATAAACTTCTCGTTGGGCTTTGCAAGCTGCGCCACGATGCTGCGGAAGACCATGAGAATGCGTCCGCTGTTCACCTTGCCGTTGTGTTTGGAGAAATCATTTTCATAGACTTCTATCAGTTCATGCTGTATCCGGGAAACTTTCATCGGATCCCGGTGTTTAACCCATGAATCCACGCATTCCGGCATACCGCCGATGATCAGATAGTTGTTGTACGCCTCAAGCAGACGGCTGTGGAAAATATCCTCGATCTGCTGATTTTTACGAATGTTCACGTAGTAATCATAGAGAACCGGAACAACCGCATCCAGAAATTCGTCGAAAGTTAACGGAAAGACATCAAGCAGATTGACCATGCCGACCGGGTAAGATTTCGGCTTTGCAAGAAGCGTCCCCAACAGGCTGCCCGCCGCTATGACATGATACTCGTTTGCCTTCTCTTTAAAATATTTCAACGTGTTCAGCGCCTCCGGGCATTCCTGAATCTCATCAAAAATTACCAGCGTTTTACCCGGAAGAATTTTTTCTCCGCCAATCATGGAGAGAAGTTCAATAATCCTGTGGGGATTCTTGTTTGTTTCAAAGATAGACTTCAACTCATCCTCTTCGTCAAAGTTAAAATAGACAAAGCTGTCATAACAGCTTTGCCCAAATTCTTTCATAAGCCACGTCTTACCGACCTGCCGCGCCCCCTTCAACACCATGGGTTTTCTCTCCTCGCTGGCTTTCCAGTTTATCAAATCCCGAATGACATTGCGTCTCATGGAATACCCCCCCCCCTTCTATGTGTCCAAAAACAGTATTACACATTTTTCCAGGGTTTTCAATTATATTTTACACATTTTTCTGCGTTTTTTGACGCGGATTTACACATTTTTCTAGGGTTTTCAGCAAAAACCGACACATTTTTCCACAGATATGGTCAACAGCGCCATCCTTTCGCAGTCAGCCGCTTTCACAGACACAGCTGTCACCACTTCACGCCAAGCACCGCCTCTTTCTCCACGTGCCGGTCCTCGCGGAGATAAAAATCCTCCGCCGCCTCCTTCGCAATCTCGGGGGTGACTTCTTCCGGCAGGGTGATGCCCGGATGAAAGAGAATTTCCAGCGTTCTCCCATCGCGCTCCGCCTTGCGCATCATTTTCCCGTAAAGCCTTTCTATTCTTTCCCGGTCCATCCGACCGCTCATCACAAGCCCCCAGAGATACATCTGGCTCATCCCGTTCGCCTTGCAGAAACGGTCCGCCTTATGGGAATAAAGGGATAAGAGTCTGTTTTTCACAAAGTTCACAGGGCGGTATGTTTTATAAAGTGACACATCTGTCAGGAATACGCCCAGCACCTCTTTGGAATTGCGGATATATTCTAACGGATACCCTCCCTCGCGCACCGCTTCCAGAACCGCCTCCCACACAACGGGAATCATGTGGGCGTGCTGGTGGCTGTCGATCCGAAGCCCCTTCTGCCTGCAGGAAACGCCGCTTTCGGCTGCGATTTTCATACACTTTTGGACAGCGCCCTGCGCCTTCGCAAGCTGCGCGCTGATTTCACATTTTAACTGCGCCTTAACCTTCTTTCTTTTCCAGGGCAGATAAGACGCCGCAAAAAGCCCGCCCCAGCCAAGACCCATCAGGTCACTGCCCGGCTTTGTCAGTTCAGGCGTTTTGTCTCTCCCTGCCAGACTTCTTCCCTCCACAAAATCCAGATGTACTGACATAAGCGGCAAAAACGGAAGTTTCGGTATCGCCCCATAAAGCAGTTCCATGCACTCCCCAAAGCAGCCCATATTTGGCACAATACTGATACTGTCAAGCCTGCCTGCCCGCATACACTCCAGCATGTCTTTGGATGTATTTATGGTCAGCGCATAATCGTCAGCGTGAATATCCGGTTTACTCATGCCGAAATCCCTCCCGAAAACTCTCTCCCCTCAGACGGAGCGCGTTAAGCTGATTGCCCTGCGACGTGGCCGGAAAGGCGGCATAGCCGATCAAATCCCCCTCTGTCGGCATCCAGATATGCACGCCGTCCACAGGGTACTGCTCTGCCGGCCATGCCAAATAATCCGGCTGTCTGACAAAATCTTTCGCCTCCATCTCAGGAATTTTGAAAATCCTCGCCCCGTATTGCAGCAGAAAAACCGCCATGACTGCCACCACCGCCACACGCAGCGTCTTTTCCCGCACCGGGCATGCTTCCACTCCTGCCGCCAATGCCGCATGATCTTCGTTGGAAGTTCCAAAAGCCCAACCGCTCAGACCCGTCGCGGCTCCAAGTGTCAGCGCCACAACCGTATAGATATACAGCCCGCCGTAACGCATATGGGGCGCGGTCACCAGCCAGAAAACCAAATTCACAATCCCTGTGCCCAAAAGAGCTGCCCAGACATATTCTTTACTGCGAAGGCGTTGTACTAGCAGGTATAAAATCGCGGGTATACAGACCACCCCCGCCACAATCACAACACGATTCCCCACTTCCTGCGCCAAAAACCATCTGGGGATCCATCCCAAAAAAGAATTGTCATATTCCGCCGCCTTGTTGATGCCCCTTGCAAACATCTTGATATCCAGACTGTCCTTCATAAGCACCTCTTTGTCCATCTTCCAGTCCAGGTTAAACAAATCCAGTCCGCCATATGGATAAACAAGATAGCCGGAAATTATCACATTGCGTATCAGATAAGGAATTAATATGAAAATCCCCGCCGCCACATGGGTTAAAACAGCTTTTCCATGTTTCTCCCTGATAAACAGATAGAGCGGGTACAACGCCAGAACAACAACCGGCGCGGCGGAAAGTTTCACCGTTGCGGCATACACGCCGACAAGGCACAGCCAGCCGTACATCTCGCCGTCCTCCCTTCCGCTCTCCCAAAACTCGCTCCATTTAATTAAAATATAGAGAACCAGAAGCATTGCCAGGATATCCGTGCCGGAGGACGCCATATCATATCGCATCTGCACCACAAAAATCACCATCACGCATTTCAGGAAATCCGAGGTCCGCAGGCTTTTCTCTCCCCACAGGCGGATGGTGGCGCATACATAGATAAGCGCCGTCAGACAGAAGAAACCGTTCAGGCTGTGTACCGACTGCCCTACGAGCCATCCCAGACTGAAAAGCGCCTGCAAGGACATGAACGCGCTGTTATATGCCAACCGCATATGGAGATTTCCAAGTCCCGGAACAACGCCGTATTCCTCTATCCATCGGATCGCCTGCGCGTGGTATAGCCCGGTATCGTACTGACCGGGGCTGCGTGTTGTCCAGATCAGCGTAAGGAAAAAGCAGAACAGAATTGCCGCAATCCGCCAGGCGGCGGGTCTTTCCCATGTGCAGCCCGGAAAAAGCGCGGCAGGTCTTTTTTGCCGGAAACGCCGAAATAGCCACACCAGAAATAAAAGAATGCCCGCCATGCCGAGAATGGTGTCGGCAATACCCGCCACTTTATAAAAGAGACTGAAAAGCTGGGCATAAATAGTTAAAGCAATAAGTCCTGTCACAATATAAACATCGGGACGCCCCATCTCCCCAAAGCGGTTTCGATAAACGATGTCCGTAACCGCCTTTCCAAAGAGCAGAGCCGCCCCGCCGATCAGCGCCCATGAAAAAAGCACCATCAACATATCAGCACCCCCATACCAGCCATAGTCTTTCTTTTCCTACTCACTTTCCCCTCCGTCATCTTCACGCCATACGAGCGTGTCAATGATGTAACGGGGTCTGTGTTTGGTTTCCATATAAATCTTGCCCACATACTCCCCGATAATTCCCAGTGACAGAAGCGTGATCCCACCGATAACAAGCGACACGATCAGAGTCGTGGTGTAGCCCGGCACATTGTTCCCTCTCGCCCAGTCCACCAGTCCGATCACGCACATCACCACACTGAACAGAAACATCAGAAAGCCGAGACCGCCGATCAGTCTGAGCGGGCGCACACTCATGGAGGTAATGCCATCCAGCGCCAACGTCATCATCTTGCTGAGCGTATATTTGGAATGCCCCGCCTCTCTTGCCTTTACATCGAAATACACCACGTCGGAAGGAAATCCCATGGTGGGGATCAGCCCGCGCAGAAACAGATTTGCCTCCTTGTATTCTGACAGCGCGTCAAGCGCTTTCTTAGACATCAGACGGTAGTCCGCATGGTTTGTCATAACCGTGCTGCCCAGCATGTGCATCAGCTTATAGTAAGCGGTCGCCGTGGCCTTCTTAAAGAAGCCGTCGGAATGCCGGTCGTTGCGCACGCCATAGACCACCTCGCAGCCATCCATGTAACATGCCAGAAACGAATCCAGAGCTTCAATATCCTGCTGTAAATCCGCGTCAATGGTCACCACCACATCCGCATACTTTCTCGCCGTCATCATCCCTGCCAGAATCGCGCTCTGGTGACCGTAATTTCCCGCAAGGCTCACCACGGAAAACCGCCTGTCCTTCGTCGCAACGCCATGAAGCAGCTGCAAGGTCTTATCCTTACTGCCGTCATTGACAAACATAACTTTAGAGCCCTTCGCTATCTTTTCCTCCCGCTCCAGACGGGACAGCTTTTCTCCCATAACAGAGGCGGTTTTCTCCACCACTTCCTCCTCGTTATAGCATGGCACTACCAGATATAAAACTGGAATCTCTCTCTTTTTTTCTGTCATCTGCCGTTTTTCCTCGCAATTGATATCGTTGTTGCCGGATTTATACGCTCCTGCCAGCCTGCACAATCAACATTTATAATAATTCCGATACCAGTCCACAAATTTCTGCAATCCTTCCTCGATGGAAGTATCCGGCTTGAAGTCATAATCCCGCATCAGCTCCGTAACGTCCGCATATGTCTGGTATACGTCGCCGGGCTGCATGGGCAGATACTCCTTCTTCGCCTCCATGCCAAGACAGCGCTCCAGCGTCTCTATATAATCCATCAGCTTCACAGGCTTATTATTGCCGATATTGTAAAGCTTATAGAACGCGCCTTTCTCGTTTTTTTCAGGCGGATTGCAGAGAATATTTTCCACACCCCGCACGATATCGTCGATATAGGTGAAATCCCGCATCATATCGCCCCTGTTATAAACCTGAATCGGCTCTCCCGCAAGGATTTTTTTTGTAAATTTAAAATACGCCATATCCGGCCTGCCAAACGGACCGTAAACTGTAAAAAAGCGAAGCCCCGTCGCAGGAATCGCAAAAAGTTTACTGTACGCGTGCGCCATCAGCTCGTTGGATTTCTTCGTCGCCGCATAGAGGCTTACCGGCTCATCCACTTTATCCTCTGTGGAAAAGGGCACTTTCTCATTCCCGCCGTAAACGGAACTGGACGAAGCGTACACCAGATGCTCCACCGGAAAATAACGGCACCCCTCCAGAATATGGAAAAATCCCATCATATTGGACTCCATATAGGCGGACGGATTGTCTATGCTGTAACGGACGCCCGCCTGCGCCCCCAGATTCACTACAATATCCGGTCTGTATTCCTGAAACACCCGGAACACGTCCGCATTGTCCGCCAGATCGCCTTTGACAAACGTGTATTTGTCATAATAGTACAGCTTCGCCAGCCGGTCCTCCTTCAGACTCACGTCATAGTAGTCGTTCATATTGTCAAAACCGATCACCCGCGCGCCTTTCTCCAGAAGGCTTTTGGATAAATGAAATCCGATAAAACCGGCTCCGCCGGTAATCAGATATGTCTTTGAGGGATCTAATTCTTTCACAGCCGCTCCTTTCCGCCTCTTACCGCCCGATACTGTAATATTCAATTCCCGCTTCCTTCATCCGTTTCACGTCAAAGACGTTGCGTCCGTCATATACAAGTGGGATGCGCATCTGCTCCTTAAAGGTTTCCGGCTGCAGTGAACGGATCTGCTCCCACTCCGTAAACACGAAGCAGATATTGGCGTCCTTAAGCGTCTCCTCCGGCGTTTCCGAATAGGCAATGGAACCTCTGCCGACCGCTCCTTCGGGATATACTTTGCGGAAGTTATCCGCCGCTACAGGGTCGTAAGCGACGACCTGCGCGCCGTTCTCCAGAAGCAGCTTCACATTTTCCAGAGCGGGCGCCTCCCTGAGATCGTCCGTTCCCGGCTTAAATGCCAGCCCCAGAACTGCCACCTTGAGCCCCTCAAAAGTAATCATACGCTTGCACGCCTTCTGGTAAAGTCTCGTTTTCTGCATGGCGTTCACATCCACCGCGGCTTCCACAGTCTTAAGCTGGTAGCCGTACTGCCCCGCCAGATATTTGAGCGCCTTGGTATCCTTTGGGAAACAGCTTCCGCCGTATCCGATTCCCGCCTTCAGGAAATTCGCGCCGATTCTGGCATCGTAGCTCATGCCCTCCGCCACCGCGTCAATATCAGCCCCCACCAGCTCGCACAGATTCGCGATATCGTTCATATAGGAGATTTTCAGCGCCAGAAAATCGTTGCATGCATATTTAATCATCTCCGCAGACCGCCTGTTCACCGACACAATGGGCAGATCGAAAGGCTCGTAAATTTTCTTTAAAAGCGCTTCCGCCTCCCTGCTCTCCGTACCGATAATGATCCGCGCCGCATGGAGGGTGTCGCGCACCGCAGAGCCCTGCGCCAGAAACTCAGGGTTGGAAGCCACCTCCACCTTCACGTCCCGCGTCAGGAAATCGTGGATAAACTGCTCCACTTTATCGTTCGTGCCGACAGGCACCGTAGATTTTACAACCACCAGACAGTCCCTCTCCACTGACTCCGCGATCTGCCGCGAAACCGTAGCGATATAATTGAGGTTGGCGGAGCCGTCCGGCTGTTCGGGTGTGCCCACCCCAATAAAAATGGCGTCCTTATCCCGGTAAGCCGATGCATAGTCCGTGGTATAGTGAAGCCGTCCCTCCGCGTTGTTCTTCCGCATCAGCTCCTCAAGACCCTCCTCAAAGATAGGGCTGTTTCCCGCCTCCATCATTTTTACTTTCTTTTCGTCCACATCCACGCATGTAACATCATGCCCTTTTTCCGCAAAACACACGCCTGCCACCAGACCTACGTATCCGGTTCCTGCCACCGCAATTCTCATAATCCGTTACCGTATCCCTTTCCCAGCCGCATGCTATCCGTTCCTTGCGGCTATTACCTTCTACGTCTAAGTTTTCTATCTTTGCCCTGACTGCCACAACTCCATTTCACGAAAGCACAAATATATATGCCTTTCTCGTTACTCACAGTTTTTCCCCGCCGAACAGTTTCTTCACCTTCCGCACCGCCCGCTGCCCCAAAGTCGGTCCATGGTACCGGCGCGCTTTTTCCTCGTCAAACAAATCCTTTAAGTCGGGCTGAGCATTCACATAATCCCACCAGAGGCTTCCCAGATTCGTGTCATAGCGTTTCCACGGCTTGTCCCCCGCATAGTGGATGACCGCCGGCGACCGCAGCGCCTCCCGCTCCTCTTCCTGCGTATAAATGCCTTCCGTGACAAACTGCCCGAAATCTTTGTCCTCCAGATATGCCAGCCGGTTATATTTCGGCGGAAGATAAGCGATAGCGCCCTGACAGGTGATATTCAGAATGTCCTGATCCTGATAGTAAAACCGCTCCCCAGTCAATTCGTGCCAGCGCGCGGCAAGCCCCCGTTCTCTGATCTCAGCCAGATTGAGAAGCGTAACGCCCGCGTTGATATAACCGCCCTTCATCCCCGAAAGCAGATGCCAGTACGGTCTGCCGCTGTTCCACTCCCACTTGTCGGAGAGGTTCACCGCACCCTTAACGGCGGCGAGCGCCATTCCCTCCATGGGCGTCTCCCAGAGCGGCGCAAGGCTTTTCCTCACCAGCACGTCCGCGTCCATATAGAGAATTTTGTCTGTCTCCGGCAAAAGCCCCGGCAGCGCCAGCCGCAGATACGTACCCGCAGAAATATCCCTCACCTGATAGGCATTCTCGTAAGGGTTTTCCGTACAGTGCATCACAAGCGTTGAATCCGAATCCCTTCTCTTTATAACCTGTTCCAACGGCTCCTGCACGTTCTCTGCGGCCTTCGTACAGACACAGTGAATCTCAAAATGCCCGCCCGGACTGCGGCTGTCAAGAAGAGAAGCTGCCGCCGCCTGCACCTGCGTCACTAAATTTTCATCAAAACAAAATACTACCCTCAGTGTTTCCATACCCCTTAAATTATTCTTTTATACGGTCAATCTCGGTAAGATTTACGCCGGAAGCTGACAGTATCACTTTTAAGTCTGTATATCTTTCTTTCATCGCCATATATACTTCAGAATCCTTTTCCGCCAGCATCATGTAACGCTGAATCCTTGAAAACTCTTCTACCGATATTTTCAGCATTTCACCTTCTGTCATTTACGCACCTTCTTTCTTTCAGTTATGACCCATATTACGGCATAAGTATATCACAACCCAGATGCAAAGTCTATCGCATTGGCAGCACCCTCATTCCACAAGCGCGAGAAACCGCTCCGCGCACGCCACATTGGAAAGCCGCTCTCTGTAGGCGAGACAATTCGCCACATACCTGCCGTTTTCCGAAATAATCTTCTCCAGCGCTTCCGCCGTCCAGCCATCCTCCACGATCCCGAGCTCCTCCCGTCTGATATAAGCGGCATTGTAGGGCACGGAAGTCGTCACTACCGGGGTTCCCAACGCGATGCTCTCCACGATGGATACCATATTGTTATCCTTTTGGGTAGAGACCAGAAGCGCCCTGGACGACGCGACGAGAGGCAGCAGTTTTTCGTGGGAAAGCTTTCCGTGAAACGTCACATTTTCCTCCAGCCCCAGCCTGCACACAAGCTGTCTGAGGGACATTTCCTCCTCCCCTTCCCCGATAATATGCAGCGCGTATGTCCCATACCCCGACTTCACAAAATCTCTGAAAGCCTCTATGGTATGCGAAATCTGTTTACGGGGAATCAGTTGTGAAACCACCGCAAAGCAGTCTTCCCTCTCTCCGCTTTCGGGAATCGGAAACTTTTCCAGGTCCACACCGTGGTCGATCGGCTCCACCTCCACCTTGGGCATAAACTGCCGGATAAAAGCGCCAGCCTCCTCTGACCGTGGGACAACCCGCGCGCGTCGCATCAGAAACCCTGCCACGAACCGATACCAAAACTTCGCGGGAATCTGATGCAGCATATGGTTGTAAGCCGCCAGTTCATGCCAGATGACCGTTTTCTCCGGCGCCACCCTTGCCGCCGTAAAGGACCATGTGGCGAAAACTTCACTAGTGACAATGATGTCATATTCTTTATGGTTTCTTAAAAACCGTCGAATGCCCGGCATATAAGGAAAACAGCGGGGCATAAACAGTCTGCGGCAGACCGTATGAAACCAGAGTATCGGGAAATCATACTTCTCCCCGCGGACCGGTCTGTAATCCTCTGCGGCAATCAGCGTCACCTCATGCCCGGCGCTCAAAAATCCCAGACACATTGTATAAATCATAGTGTCTTTAATGGAATCCACCCGGGGAATACGGTTCGTCTCCGCCGTATATAAGATAGGATTAATCACCAGCACCTTACTCATCGCTGCCTCCATTCCGAAGCCGCCAATGCGAGAAATTTGTCGGCGATCTTTGCGGTCGTCAGCTCTCCTCTCAGTTTTACCGCCTCTCTGCCAAGACTTTCGCCGAAAGCCGGCTCGTCGGCAAGCCGCTCCATGGCGCGCGCAAGCGCCTCCTCGTCCCCCACCGGCACAAGCAGCCCGTTCACGCCATCCCGGATATACATGCGGGAACCGCCGATCGGACAGTCCGTCGCAATCACGGGCAGCCCCAGCGCCATCGCCTCCAGCATGGAGTTGGAAATCCCCTCATAGTCCGAGGAAAGCACATACATGGCAGCCGTCCTGATATCGGCGAGGACATGCGAGGAAAAACCCCTGAACATTACGCGCCGCCTCATTCCAAGTTCTTCCGCCATCGCCCGGAGTTCCGTCTCCAGTTCCCCCTGTCCATAAAGTTCCAGTATATAATCTCCGCGGCTCTTCGCAAAAGAGGCGAAAGCGCGCAGCAGCATCTTATGATTTTTCTGTGCGCTCAGCCTGCCGACCGCAACGATGCGTTTCTCCCTCTCCCCGGTATATGGTTCTTCCTGCGGTTCCAGAGGGTTGGAAATCACCACACTCTTTTTGCGGATTCCCGCCGGAAAGCTTTTTGCCGCATCCGCAGTCTGGCAGACTACCACCTGCGCCCGGCGGTAACACAGGTCGCGAATCCTTCTGTGATCGTACCGGGTGGGGTCATTGCGCTCGGAAACAAGAAAGAAATGCTTCTGTCCAAATGCCGCCACAGCGGAAAACACCGCGCCCATGGCGCTGAACGCCCATATCTGGCAGTTTTTATTCTCCCGGTAAAACTGCCGCATCCTGCGCAGTCTCCAAAGTCTTGCCGAAAGACTGCCGCCGGAGGGACCGCCCACGCTCACGACCTCAATCCGCGAATCCAGCGGATACGCCCTCTCGCAGCCCGCAAAGAGGAGGACCGCCACCGGTATGCCCCGTCCGCTGTATTCATTTGCCAGAAGCGCCACAACCCGTTCCGTGCCGCCGCCCGGCATATCGGGTATGACAAATACAATCTTTTTCATTTCGGTTCCTCCATCGTAAACACAGATTTTACGATATGGTATTTACATGATATAATCATCGCAGAAGCAAACATCTTTATTCCAAAGGAGCCGCCTATGTCAACCAAGCCTTTTTTAAGCGTTATTGTCCCCGTATATAATGTAAAACCCTATCTCGCGGAATGTCTGGACAGCATTCTCGCCCAAACCTTCACAGACTTTGAGGTTCTTCTCATAGACGACGGCTCCACAGACGGCTCGTCCGCCCTCTGCGACGAGTATGCCGGCACGGATTCGCGCATCCGCTGTTTCCACAAAGAAAACGGCGGTCATATGTCAGCCAGACAGGAAGGTTTCCGAAACGCGTCCGGCACATATATCGCTTTTGTGGACAGCGACGACTGGATCCATCCCGCCATGTACGAGCGTATGTGCGCCGCTGCAGAGGAGTCCGGCGCAGACATGGTGTGCTGTAATTATACTGCCGTCACCCCCGAAAAACAGATCGAACGGCGTGACGTCTGCAGACCCGGATTCTACAACCGCAGCGAACTGGAAGCACAGGTCTATCCCACGATGCTTTTTTCAGGCGCTTTTTTTCATTTTGGCGTTTCTCCCAGCCTCTGCAACAAGCTGTTTCGCCGAACGCTTCTGGAAAAGCACCTTTTCCATGTTCCCCGGATCATTAAACTGGGGGAGGATGGGTTGGCAGTTTATCCCTGCCTTCTGGACGCATCCTCCGCTTATGTTCTCCCGGAATCCTTCTATTATTATCGGAGCAGCAGCGGTTCCCTCACCCACACGATGGACCGCGGGCGGCTTGCGGAAAACCGTCTGCTCTTCGATACTTACGGAAAGCTGATCGACCTCTCCGTGCACCCCTGTATGGAAAAGCAGCTTCTGTCTTATTATGCCTACCAGTGTCTCCTGACCTTCCCGCCCGTGTTCCGCGCCATACAGGGCGAGAGCGGCGTCAAAAAAACCTTCCGGGAGGAATGCTTTTATCCGCCTGTCAAAAGAGCCTTCCGCACCGTCAGAATAAGTGATGTCCCGGGGCTGCACAACAAAGCGTATGTCCTCTGCATCCGGCACGGGCTTTACGGACTATTCCGCTTTTTTCTGGCTCACTGACTGCCTGCCGCGCCACCCACATACCGCCGTTTCCCAAAAGTTCCGTTCAGTACGGTTTCTCCCAGCTCCCCGTCTGATAGAACTGCGCGCTCGCGTCGATTCCCTGCCGGTCGTCATCCAGCGCAAGCGTCCGATGAAAAAGGTTTGTCCGCGTAAACGCAAGGACAAGCAGACAGAATACGAAAATCGCTGCCGCCGCGAATACCCTGCCCGGTTTTTCCCGCCAGCCTGTCGGCAGAAGCAGTTTCCGAGCCTCTCCCACGCCTCCGCTTTCGCCCCTGCGCAGTCTGACCCATATCCTTTCCAAAAACGACACCCACTCCGCCATCCCGCACACCGCATAGGGGATCAGCAGTACAAAGTAGGGTATCGTATAGGAGGCGCTGGACTCCCAGAACAGATGAAAAAGATATCCGCCCAGAAAGACCACCGCTCCCATCAGTTCATAGAGGTTTCCCTTTCTCCACCGCAGCAGGAGATAGAGCAGCATCCCAAGCAGAATGCATGTCTGCATGTAATTGAGCGCAATCGAAAGCCGCACGCTGCCCCTGCCGTAAATCGAACTGATCAGCCATTCCGGCACCTGCGTCCCCGACTTCCTGCCACGGGTACGGTCCAGACAGATAAAGGTGGGATCGTTCCACTGAAACGCCGTCTTTCGCGCCAGAAACGGAATCCCTTTACCCACAGGGTCTTTCAGCATCCCTGTCAGAATTTTCTGCAGTTCTTCCATGGACGCCTGCGCAGTCAGTTCCTGGTCATAATGGTTTTCGGTAAATACATTGCTGATATAGCCATTGTAGCCTCCCGGACCAAGCGGCGCCTCCTGCATCCCCATAACGACCCAGGAAAGCATCACCTCTCCCTCCGAAAGTTCCTGACCCGCGATCCGCTCCACGGCGGCATTGGAAACCTCCGTGCAGCATGCGACGCCCAATCCCATGCACACAATAAAAAGGAGGGAAGCCGCGCCTTCCTTCCACCGTCTTTCATCTGAAAAAAAGAACAGCGAAATGGCGTCATAGACAAGAAAACAGGCAATGGCGATCAGATAAATCAGGCAGTTCATCTTTATGACCGTGGCAAGCCCCATGCACAGAGATGCCGCCGCCACATAGCGCAGACGCCTCAGAGCCAGATACCGCTGTGCGAAATAGACCGCCCCTAGGGACAACGCCATGCCCGGTAGAATGCCATAAAGATATGTCACATAAAAGGCAAGCGGCACCCAGAGCAAAAACACCAGATACACTGCGGTCTGTAATCCCATTCTCCTCTTTTCAAATCCCTCCGTGCTCTCTCCGGCAGCCACCCCGAAAAGCCCGGAAAGTTTCACAAGCAGACCGTAAATCACCGCCAGAAAAACCACATTTACAAGCTGGATTCCCACAAAGTTTCCCTCTCCGAAAAGGAAACTCAGCAAGTATAAAAACAGGACGATTCCCGACTGGAACGGATAGCAGAACAGATAAGCCTCCTCATCAAAGGAAGAGAAATCACCCTGCCGCCACTGCATGGCAGTCTCATAGACCTTCGCTGGGTCGGAACCCGGATAAAACTGTGTCATGCCTACATAGGAAACGGCAAGAACCACGGTCAGAAAAGTCAGTCCCCAGAATATCCTATTGCCCCGTGCCGCCTGTTCTTTCTCACCGCGCATACTCGGATGGTCATTTTTTTTCATTCCAAAAACATTCCACAGTTTTCGTCCCGCGAGCAGCGCCGCCGTCAAAAGAAAAAATACCATGAGATGGCGCAGCGGGCTGTCGGTTATATTCAACGTTCGTTCCTGCTCGCTTCCGTCTTCCCGAATCAGTCTGCCCACAAAACTGGTGCTGAAAATACTGTGCAGGAACAGGAGAAACACCGCTCCCGCCAGCAGCAGCCGGATCATGCCGTTGACAATTCGGTAAAATACATGGTCTTGTTTCGTCTCATTTATCATCTTCGCGTCTTGTCCCTCTTTTCCACCTTTTTCTATTATAGCAAAATCTTCCTTCATTTACACGCGAAACTTTACCCGCTTTTTACGCCACGATGACAGCCGCATTTCAAAGATAAAGACAGCGCCCAAATCAGGCGCTGTCTCTGTCTCTACTGTTTTACTTCGTTACCATATTAGTTTACTTTTATCTTCATACTGAAGGACGATGCGGTTTCCGGCGTTTTTTCTCCCTGCCCTTCGTATGTCACATACATCTTCACTGCGTTGGTAGAACCACCCGGATACTCAACGCCTTCCTTCAAGTGCACCGTCACCTTCATAGATCCGTCCGGGCGCTGTTCCTGTTTCAGCTCAAAGCTTTCCTTTGCCTTATCATCCTTTGCGCCAAAAGCAACCGACCTAATCTTTCCTACAGAGCCCGCCTGAGGCGTAACCACAAAGGAGGCATTGTAATTTTTCGTGGAAAGATACGTGTTTATCATGGTCTTATCTGTTGTCACCCTGGGAAGTGTCTGCATGGCTCTGATATTAATAGCATCTGTCACAACGCCATTATTGTAATTGGGTTTCCCGCTATATCCTTCCACCTTCGCCCATATGGTTACTGAATAATTCTTATTGTATTCAATCTTCCCATCCGGCTTGGGTGTGACAATAAATCTACCTGCGTCTTTGCCCGCCGTAATCATGCTGATATCAAAATATGCACTTTCCTGCTTCAGATTTCTGCCGTCGTATATTTTAACCTCCTCGATCTGCCCTTTGAGGTTCACTAGGGTCGGTGTATACACGATGCCATTCTTGTCTGTTTTTTCGGCACTCCATCTGTCCACAAGGTTGATTCTTCCCCGCGCTGCTACCCTCAGTTTGATATCGCCGTTATCATATACCTTTACATTGAAGGTTACCGGTTTCGCCTCTAACAGCGTCGCCGCTCCCTCCTTCCTATATTTCGGCGTCATCGTAAACCGATAGGTAGTCGCCTGCAGGTTTTTCGTGTCAAGGGAAACCGCCAGCGTATTCTCGGTCGCGCCTTCTTTTACGCGGAACACAAAATCTTTCGCAGCATCTTCCTTTCCTCTGGTTGTGCACACAATCTTTGTATTCTCTTCCCCGGCTCCCACAGGAAGCAGGCTGTAGCCTTCCGGCTTTCCACTCACCGTGAACGGTATTTCCGACACTTCACGATCCGCCCCTGTCGGATCCTCATCAATGCTTGTAACCGCACTGAACGCCGCCTTATTTAACTGTAAAGCGCCTCTGCCAAGCCTGACTGTCGGCTGGTTATCCACCACACTGACGGTCAGGGTAACGTCCCTCAGCGTATCTGCGTAATTTGTCTCCGGCGTGCACTTAAAGCTGTAATTTCCTCTCTTGACCGTCTCGCCAGCCTTGATCTTCGCCGTCCCCACGCCGTTTTCATATTTCACTTCCAGCTTGCTGATTTCACCTTCGTTCGCCCTAGTGACGACCGGGGTGAATGTCTGCGTATCCTCAATCTTCAGCCCTTTCTGGTTGCCGCTCAGAGTAAACTTCGTCTCCGTCTCGGGACACCGCAAATTCAGCGCCACGCTTCTCTGGTCGATCTTCACAGTCGGCTTTAACAGGCTGACCCTCACCTGGAAATTAAATACGAGCGTTCTCTGCTGCCCCTTATTGTCGAGATCCCAGTCGTCATTCCACAGCGTCAGCTGAATCCTGCCATTATCCGGCACAAATGAGAGCGGAATCGTACCGTCTGCCGCAATCGTTATATCACCGTCTACTCCCACAATCTTATCCGAACTTGCGGTAACATGATCTTTATTTCCGAGTTTTACCTGTTCCTTCGTCTTGGATTTTCTGTCATAGAGAACCAGTGTCTCGTTCTGCTCGCCAATATCCCGGCAGTAGGTAGCCGTCGTCTCTGTCAGCGCATAAGTCGGCGTCAGGGTACAGGTAGGCATGGTCACCCTCATCCTCTTAGCCGCACTGTCTTCATATCCATCATAGTAGATGACCAGATTTCCGGTTATCGCGGGCTGGTTCCTGCTCGTATACCGAAGATTTCCTTCTGTCCGTTTGATAACTACGATACCCGATGCAAAATCACTCCGCGCATCATCAATTTCAAAATTCTCCGTAAACAGCCGGTCATCCTCTTTTGTGGACAACGCCTCCAGCTTCACATCCCTGATCCCGACATCGCCAAGACGGGTAACCTTTGTGGTTACGACCGGCGCTTCACCGTCCGCCGTATTCCGCCCGTCCTTATAGAACAGATTAAATTTCGTCCGTCCGGTATTAAAACTGATCGCCGGAGCCGGTGTCGTGTTCCTGACGGTAATCGTGAGCGGAAGCCAGTTATCCGCATTCTCCGTCTCGTTCACGCTGACCTGCACTTTGTATGTGCCATTCCTGAGAGTGGACACGTCGGGTCTGATATAAAATTTTTTGCAGCTATTGCTGCCATTTTCGCCGTTCTGCTCAACCGCCACCGCCGAAAACGGAGTGGATGCCTCGGCGTTCTGACCACGAAGCTTAATCGTCGCGTCACTAATGTCCATTCCGCCGATTGAGAGAAGTTCGATGATCCCGCCATTTGTCTGAAGCGGATTCACCGTCACGGTGGAGGACGACAGTTTATAGCCTTCCTGATATACCCGGACCACAAACTTCTGAACAACCTTTGCCTTCTCGGCACCCGCGGCATTGGTCGCCGTCACGGTGATGGTAGCCTCACCCTCACATTTCTTCTTAACCGTCACCACATTGGTTGGATTTTTCGCCTCGGTCGTTTTGCTCGACACCGTCACGATCTTCGTATCGCTGGACGTCCACGTCAGCTGCTTGCCAATCGCATCCTCTCCATCATAAACATTCGCGCGCAAAGTAAACTTATAATCAGTATCTTTTACAACATTCTTCTTAATAGAGCCGGTCTTGATCCCGTTTTCCCGCTCCTCCACTTTCATCTGCGACTCTTTGTAATCAGACGGTTTCAAAATAATGCTTTTTGCCTCCGCCGCCCGCACACTGACGGTTCTCTGGAAGACAATCTTCCTGCCGTCTCCGCCGACGACCTCCACCTTGATCTCCGCGCTTGCCGTCTGCGCGTTTCCCGTGCCTACTGCAGTAATAATGCCCCGGCTGTCAACCGTTGCGACTTTCGTATTTGTGGAAGTAAGTTTCAGTTTGGATGCCGGAACTGTCCCGCCGTCTTCATCCAGAACATACAGCCTTGTCGTCTGTCCCAGCTTGAGTTCCACACCCCTGTAACCGTACTCATCCTGCTCCCCATTACGCAGAGGCACTCCGGCTGAGAACTCCACAGCAACTTTCTGCCCCGTAATCTGATCGAGCGTCCCGGACCGGCGGAATTCCGCCGTAATCACCGCACCGCCTTCAGGCATGGTAAAATAATATGCCCCGTTTTCCCGCTCCAACGGCTTACCGTTGCATTTCAGGGACTCCGTAACCAACGCATACCCCGTGGCAGGGACATAACAAATATAATATTTGGTATCGTCACTCTTTACACCCTGTTTGTTGTTCGAATTGTTAATATTGCTGGCATATGTGCTTCCGGGTTTCGCCGCTGCCCAAATCTGTCCTCCGGTGAGCTTGCCTTCCGCCGCCACACTTCCTTTCACATCTTCTACCTTGTAAGTGTAAAACTGTTCTTTGTCCGGCGCTTTCCCGTGTTCTTTCGCATAGTCTTCGCCATTGCTGTTCGCGGCTGCAATGATCACAAGATCCTTATTCTCTACCGGGAAAGCATCTTTCTCAAGCGCTATGTATCTGTCTTCTATCTCCACACGCGTCAGATTCGTACACTTATGAAAGGCATTATTTTTCACGGCTCCCACACATTGCGGCAGCACCAGCTGCTTTAACCGATAGCAGCCGCTGAATGCATATTCACCAATGGTCTGCCTGTTTCCGCCCTTGTCCGAAAACGTGACATTCTCAAGCTCTTTGCAGTCAGCAAATGCCCTCTGCGGAATCAGGGCAAGCGCATTCCCGATCGTCAGGTCTGTAAGCCCCGTACACCCCTCAAACGCGCTCTCGCCCATCGTCTGGAGCTTCGTATTTGTAAAATCAACCGACTTGATCGCCTTACATCCTTTAAACGCCGCACTGCCAATCGTTTCTATCTTGTTTGGCATAGCGAAACCCGTGTCCGTGCAAAATTCTGAAAGCACGGTACATCCTTCAAACGCGCTGTCACCGATCGTCCGTAACTCCGCGTAATCCACATCCTTGATATAAACCAGATGCAGTCTCGTATCATTCTTAAACGCACTGCTGCCAATAGCCGTCACTGACTTCGGCACCGAAATCTGCGTCATTGCCGTACAGTTCTCAAATGCGCCCGCCTCGATTGTATTGACAGTGGAGGGCAGATAAACGCTCTTTAATTTGGTGCATCCTTTAAAACCATTCGCCGCCACGGCAGTTACGCCCGCAGGCAGCTTCACATATGTAATATCCTGATTGCCGCCAAATACGTTTGCCGCGATGGAAGTATACTTCTCCCCCTCCTCCGGCTGCTTCAACTCCACATTGCCTTCAAAAGACACTGCCTGCGCCGTATCTTTGACGTTAACGGCTGTGAGCACGCCGCCCGCAACCACGTAGTCATACATCTGTGAGGCGTTGGCGTCATAAGTCACGCGCATACCTGTATCGTCGCTGAATGTCACCATTCTGCTGACGTAGGGTTTCGCCTCTGCTGTTTCTTCCGCATCCGTGTCGGCATCCGTATCATTCGCGGAAACAGTAGGCTTCTGTTCCTCTGTGCCCGGCTTGGCATCGCCCGGTTCCGCGTCGTCTTCCTTCGGCACGGAAGGATCGCTTTCCCCGGGATTGACCTGGTCTTTATTCTCGTCTGAGGGTTTTTCCGGGTCTTTGTTCTCATCTGAGGGTTTTTCCGGGTCTTTGTTCTCATCTGAGGGCTTTTCCGGGTCTTTGTTCTCATCTGAGGGCTTTTCCGGGTCTTTGTTCTCATCTGAAGGCTTTTCCTCTTTAGACGGCTCCTTTCCCTCCTCAGATTTATCTTCGGTCTCTGACGAGACTTCCGAATTGCCCGGAATATCCTCGCCCTTTCCCGATGTATCGCCAGTCTCCTGTGTTACTTCCTGAGACGTGGAAGGAGGCATGTCCGCTCCCAGTTCCTCCGCCAGGACCGTCATGCCGTTTCCGCTCACCACAAGACTAAGCGCTAATAATAATGCTAATACTCTCCTCTTTCTCATTACGTTCCACCTTTTCCCATGCGTACATTAACTGTTTCTGCTGTGTTTCATGTTGCCTTCTGCATAGTGAGTTGCATAATATCTTATTATGTTACCCTATGATGGTTTTGATTATAACATCTGTAATTGTATTATGCAAGAGGAAAATCCACTATATCTTGTGTTTTTAAGAATTTCTTAAGCTTTTCTTCCCAGATGAGGGCTCTTTTCCTTCCTCCCATGTCACATTTTATGTTTACTTTCTTATGTCTACTTCACCCACCACAGCAGCGTCTTCGCCCCAATGGTATAGCTGATCGTCTTTTCCCCGCCGTAGTTTCCGATGCCCCGCAGGGTTACCCTTGCCGTTCCTTTTTTCGTGTGGTTTATATAACTGTCTTCCACAATCACATAATCTTTGCCGAGAACGAGGGGCTCCGCCACCCTGTTCATCGTTATGGTCAGATCATCCGCCGTCAAAGTTACCGGTCTCCCGTCCTGATAGCTCTTCGCCGCAGCTTTTACCCTCACCCCGGAAAAGTTTGTCGAGACAATGCGGTAAACAGCCGAGATTTCCGGCCGCGCATCTCCCGTCCCGGCATAAGCGCCGATTCCCTGCGCCGTCACACGGATGGATGCGCCTGCCGGCGGAATATCCGTGTCGCCCACAGGCTCTCCCTGCTTCCGCTTATCCTCCGTCTTTGTCCTGTTCTCCAGAACCAGTATATCCGTGTCTTCCGCGTAAGTGTACTGCACATTTCTGTCATAATCCCTGCCAGCGGCAAGCACGGCGCCGCTCACATCCCGCAGCACCACCTTGGTCTTATACGCGCCTTTGTTTTCCCGGTAAACCACATCATTAAGTGTCATGGTGATTTTCTGTCTGTCGCCGGTCTTTTTATCAAACTGCCCATCCGTGATGATAAAGCTGCCCGTCAGCTTCCCTTTGAAGTTTCCTCTGCCGGTAACCGTGAATCCCGGCAGCCTCCTCTCCGGCGTCTCCGCCGTCGTCACCGCGTTATTGTTCCTGTAGCTGATACTGTAGTCTTTGCCCGGAGTCAGCTCTTTCCCCTGAAAACGCAGCAGTACCACAGGCTTGCTCCCTCCTTTTACATAAGGTACTGTCATCCCGTCCAGATCTGTCAGCGGCATAACCTCCTCCGGTTCATCCTGTGTATAATAAGATACGGTAATGTCCTGTCCGCTCACGATTGTTTCCGAACTGAACTCATAGGGCAGGATTCTGTAAGATCTCTTAAGCTGTCCGCTGTATTCATTGACGCCCGTGAAAGTGATCGTCGCCGTCCCCGCCTTAACCGCGCCGCTCTGCGCCGCTCCCGCGTAGGATACGGTGTAGTCACCGGTTTTTCCTCCGTCCCGGCTTTCCGTCAGCGTCTTATCCCCCAGAGTCAGTGTATAGCCGCTCTGCCTTACATCCTCCTCCGTCCCGCTGTATTCCTTATTTTCCAGGCCTTCTACCTTCGCTCTGGCAATCGGCGTTCCGACAATCTGGTAAGTCAGGCTCCTGCTCCCGGCATAGCCGCTGCCCTCCACCGCCGTCATCGTAACCGTCGCCCTGCCGACCGCCTGGTCATTGCTGTAGGAAAGTGTATAGTGTTCGCCCTCCACAAGTGGCTGCTTTTTGTAAGTCACCGCCAGGGACGCCGGTCTGATGCCGCCCTCTTCCCGCATCTGGTCATTGCTGTAAGTCTGGTTCGGAATCCTCGCCACGCTGACCCTGCTGAGAAGCACATCCGAGGTAATTTTCTCATAAATCGTGATCTGTCCCGTATAACCGCCCTTACCCGTAATGACGATCGGATAAGCGCCCGCCTTCGTGTACGCCCCCGTCCCAGTCCACGGATAAGTCAGGGTATAGTCCCGGTTCGCCGCAAGTCTCTTCCCATTCCGATAAACAAGAGGCGCAGACTTGATGGCTCTGCCGCTGTAAGCCACAACGACATCGTCCGCCATAATATCGTGATCAGTCAGGTGTTTCGGCACGATGTCAAAATAAACATACTCCGTCCCCGTGTAATTTCCCTTTCCCCTCACGGTAATGACGGGACGCGCTTTGCCCTCTGCGTTCACGTTAACATTATATCGATATGCCAGGGTATAATCCCTGCCTTCTACAAGTTCCATCGCCTCCGTATCATTTTTCCCCATCAGGTTTCCCTCCGGGGTAACCGTGCCGTCGTAAACATGAACCTTCGGCTTGATCGCGCTGCCCGTATAAGTCTGGTCGCCCACGGGAACCACATAGAACCCCTTATCTGTACCGATACCCTGATAATGGGGATAAACATGGGTCTGCACCGCATAGACAGGCTGGTCCGCCGTAAACACGCTGCCCTGTCCTTCGGCTTTCGTGTACCAGCCCCGGAAAATCTTACCGGCAAACTGCTGTTCCTTCGGCATCTTCGCCTCGCCCACGCTGTCCCCATAGCCTAACGTCATCGTCTGCCTTACTGTTCCATTCTCGTTGTGGAATGTCACGGTACAAACCTTCACCGTCACCGTATAAGAGGACGTATATCCCGGCACCGACGCCGTAATTTTTGCCGTTCCCGCTTCCTGCGCCGTCACTCTGCCGTCTTTCACCGTCGCCACTTTTGCGTTGGAGCTGGTCCAGGTAATGACGTTGTCCGAAGTGGTGTCCTTGGGCCAGTATTCCGCGTTCAGACTGACGCTCTGCCCCTTAAACAGTTCCGTTTTTCCGGCTCCCTCCGCCACGCCGGGATCTGACAGTTCCAGCCTGTAAATAGGCGCAATCACTTTCACCACGCAGACTGCAGTCTTGTTTCCCGCCCTCGAAGCTTTCGCCGTAATTTTCACCTCACCCGTGCCTACAGCGGTGACTACCGCTCTGGAAGAATCCTCGGGATCAGCCTTGACCGTGGCGATCCTTTGGTTGGCAGACGTCCACACAATTGTTTTGTCCGCCGTGGTGTCTGCCGGTTCAAAGTTCACCTGCAGAACCGCTGTAGAAACATTCTCTGCCTTTTCCTGCGCGCTTAAATGAGATGTATTCTCCACAACTGTATCCGGTCTGCGCAGGGTAACCGTCTCTTTATCCAGTGAGATATTCTGCAGCGGCGCTTTGACCGTGACCTTGCAGGAAACCTCCACAGTCTGGTAAGAAGCTGTGATAACCGCTTCGCCCGGTCCCTCCGCCGTAATCAGTCCGCCCTGCACCGACGCCACTTTCGCATCGCTGCTCTTCCACTGCGCTATCGTCGGATCAGACACCACCCCGTCCACGTAAAATTTAAGCTGCTGTGTTGCCGGGTTAGCCGGATCGGCGGATTTATTCATGGTAATGCCCGTCTTATCCAGTTTCAGTGTCGGACTATAGACTTCATCCGGCGAACCATCCGTATCGCCATTGCCGGGCATATTGTTGTACACCGGAATCTTGAATACGAACGCATTATTCAGCGACCCGGCATTGGTATACATCTTCTTCGTTGTGGAAGACTCGCTTCTGGGCGCCTGAATGTTCTGCATGTACTGGTGGTTGTAGACACCATAGGGACTGTTCTTATTCACATTGAATTTTTCCAGATAAATGGTGTCCTGTCCCTTTAGAATATAGTTGTTTCCGATCGTGCCGGCGCCGCCTTCCAGAGACTTATAGCGGGTATTCCACCCCTTGCCCTTAGCGTACTCCAGACCCTTCCTGATCTTTTCCGCCGTGGAGGAACCGTTCACGCCCACATTGAAAAAGTTATAATACCCCTCATACCCCGGATAGGTGCCGGAAATCAAGCCGGATGTTCCCTGTCCCTGCTCCTGATAAACCCGGGACGCCAGATGGATCGGGCTTAACTTCCTGCCCTTGCCGATCTCATAAAAAGCCTTTGCATAAGTACGCCCCGCCGAATCATCGGGGAGCTTCCCCTTCATAAACGTGCCGTTCAGGAAAGTCTGCACCGCAGATTCCGTATGATAGGAAGGATTATAAGTCAGCTGTTCAAACTGAAAAATATAAGTCTCCGTCAGGAAATTGCGCGGGTCCATATGGTACGCCACCGCAGGCTGCGTCGCATAATACCAGCCGCTCTCGGAAGGACACGCCGATCCCACCCAGCCTTTGGAAACGTTGTCTGTCGTCCTCTGGATCAGGCTCTTGTCACCCATCTCTTTGGACACGGATGTATTAAAATCAAGCCCCGTCTTCATCGGCACAAAAGTCCAGTTCGGATGGGCATTTTTCAGACTTCGCAGAGCTGTCTGATAAGACCCTGGAAACGCGCTGATATCCGAAGTGTCCACCGCGTAAGTCATCATGGAAAAGCTGCGCATCCCATAGGCTGTATCTTCGTACGTCTCCACTCCCAGTTCCAGAATCGGAAACAGATATTCTTCCTCCCATGCAAGCCAGTCCTCGTCAGAATAGGCAAGATAATAGCTTTGCACATATCCCGTGCCTTCCGCACCGTCCAGAAGATACTGCGTCTGATACCAGATGTCATCCTCCGTGATCTCAACACCCTGTATATATAAGGTCTGCCCGATTTCCAGCGTTGCCGCCCTGCCGCTCTTCTCGTCCGCCTCTTTGCGAACCTCGTATGAGTCTGCGTGATAGAGCAGCGCCATCAGCGATTTCTCTGAAAGCAATTCATCAAAGGCCTCCTTCGCCCGCTGTATCAGTTCCTCCTGCTCTGTATCCAGACTGTTCTCAGAGACAGAAGACAGGTCGTTCTCGGAGACAGAAGATAAATCATTGTCTGAAACCGAATCCACATCATTCCCGGAAACCTGTCCCGGTCCCCTTTCTTCCTCTTCGGTTTTATCGTTCTCCTCCGGCTTCTGGGGCTCACCGTCTTCCCCCGGATCCGGTGTTTCTTCTTCCGTAGGCTCTCCGTTCTCTCCCGGAGTCTGCGGCTTGTTTTCTCCGAAATCCCCATTTCCTCCCGGGCTTTCCGGCACATTTTCCCCGGAATCCCCATTTTCTCCCGGGTTTTCCGGCACACTTCCCCCGGAATCCCCGTTCTCTGGTGTCTGTTGGTCCCCCTCTCCCGGTTTCGCTGTTTCTCCCTTTCCCGGTTCTTCACTCCCACCTGGTTCCTGTGGTTTTCCGGGTTCTTCCGGATTCTGTGCCTCACCGGTTCCCTGCTCTCCGCCTATTTCCTGCTGTTCCCCGCTTTCAGTCCGTTCCTGCGTATCGCCTGTCGGTCCTTCCTCAGAAAACGTCACCGGCCCCGCTTCAGGCTGTGCCGCCAGAACCGCCGCTGGCGCGCTCTCCACACAGAGCGCCAGACTAAGTAAAAACGCAAGTGATCTCATACGAAACTTCATACTCCTTATCTCCTGTTATTTATCCTTTTGTCTCACCCTCCATCCATATCCTGTGACATTTCTCACTTCGGATGAAAGTGGTTGCAATGTTATGTCTACCAATTTGTTTTTAATCATAACATAAAAAAGAGAATTGAATCAAGTAAATACTTGTCAATTCTCTTAATTTCACTTTCCACTATTTACCACTGTTTCCAATAGATACTGTTTTCCGCCAAACTCTGTTATAGAGTCATAAACCCTGCCGCCAATTTTAACCGGTTCTTCGGGCAATTCCCCAAACCAGATAATACAGTCCGGAACAAAACTTTCATCCGTGTAAACCGCCGTCTCGTTACTTACCAGAATATGTTCCAAACGGCACCCGTCCAGTATCTCCCAGAAAGGATACTCGAAATCGTCCGCCTTCATCAGGTAAAGCCCCACCTCGTCATATTGTCGGGATTTTATCTGATCCGTCAATGGAAAATAGACCGCCATCTCGTCATATCTCGCCGCAAAATAGCCGTAGGGTCTGGTGCGCGCCGGTCCTTCCCAGATATCGAAATGATATCGGGAAATGTTTACAGTCTCCATAAGACACATCAGACTCACGATCCCGACAAGCCCCCGTCGGAAAAGACATCCCCGTTTTCTGTTTGTCCCCATCTGAATCCCGGCTGCTATCATCGGACACATAAGCGCCAGATAAGCGATCATGTATCTGCTTACAAACGGCTCCCAGCGAAGTACCGTGCAAAAAACCAGAAAGGAAAGCGTCGTTGCCACAAAGTAACCCCTGCCACACCCTTCCCACTTTTTCCTTCCCAATCCAAGAGCTGCCCAGAGGACACAAAAGAGAAATAGCCAGAGCACGATCGGATTCACCGCCGTATCGCAGGCGTAATTTCCCGCCTCGTGGATCATATACTGTCTGCCCGCCTCCGAGATGGACTCCGCATCCAATTCCACCTGCAAAAGCGCCGCCGCCTTTTGCGCAATCTTCGCGAAAATTTCATGTCCGTTCTTTACAAACGGCGTGGGCAGATTGAAAGAAATGTTTTTGATCATATTTACAAAAAGATACGCCGGATGCGCCGTCCCCACAATCTGGGCAGCGCCTGCGGCGGGACTGGCATATGCGCCGAAGCTCTTAAAATTCCTTAGTATTTCCGGCGCCAGCGGAACTGCCACACAGGGCAGCGCACAGAAAAAAATACCTGCAAGATCGCGAAGCCTGTCCTTTCTTCTGAAACACACGATCAGCAGCCACAGGGCAAATATTACCATTCCCACACAGACCGAAGGCTTCGTCAGATACCCCCACGCCACACACAGCCCCATCGTGCCCACGCGCCAGACCGTAGCTTTATCAAAGCACATCGCCTTTTTCACATCCACATAGTCAAGCAGACGATATACAAAAAACAGCAGCCAGACCGCCGCGAAATTATCCACCTGCGTTGTCAGCGCCTCCGCGCAAGCAATTGGCATGGACATATATAGAAGCGTCGCCAGAAAGCGTAAAGACCTGCCACAGGAAAGCCTGCCCGCTATAGCACCTGCCAAAACGGCACAGGTAACGTACGACGCGCCCTGTAAAAGATTAAAAAGCCAGTCGTGTCCGCGGCATAAAATATACACATGCAGATTCACAAATTCCGCCAGCACAGGGCTGCATATCTGCCGGATGGAGTTGGTGGCATAATGCTCCACCGAACGGTTCTGCGCCCAATAAGCGATCCTCGGAAGATGATAGGTCATGGAATCCCAGTTATACGGCGTCGTTACTAGGGACAAGCCGAGCACTATCACCCCGATTGCCACAAGAATGCCGTAATACGGCGCTTCCTTAAATATCCGCCATCCGCGCAGCCCTGCCGCCCGCACACTTTTCATACCGGACGCCGCCGTAACCCCCAGCTCCTTAAGCTGCACCGCCAAAAGAAACAGCAGACCGGCGTCCCATACGCCCCATATGGCAAAGAGGAAACGGAACCGCAGGGCGTGCCCCACCGACAATATCTCTGTGGACGCAAAAAGAAAAAGCATCCACAGACAACATGCCTCGATGTAAGAACCAAGACACGCATCCTCTATGCCTTTCCTTTTTTTATAAATATGAATATTCCCAAACAAAGCTACCGCCGCAAGCAGCATGCCAACCTCCTATACCCTGCACTCTCCATCATGGGAAATACAGTTAATCTGTGTCAGGCACTTAATCCCTGAAAGCGCACTCAAAAGTTCTTCCTTCCTTGCAGTTTTCACTTCAATTATCAATTCCGCCTCGCCGTTTTTGATGCATCTGGATTTTTCCTTATGGTATTTGCAGTTCCCCTTAAAGAGTTTCTCCAGCTCATCATAGTCAATCTCCACCGCCACGGCACGGAGCACCAGCAAATCGGGTGCCTTGGCATTCGGCACCATATCCAGCGCCAGAAGCAGAAGCGTCATCACAATGCACAGCGCGAAGGAAAGCAGATATAACCCGACGCCCACAATGATACCGGCACTGATCGACCAGAACAGATACAGAAGATCCATCGGGTTCTTTACCGCGTTACGGAAACGCACAATGGACAGCGCACCCACCATACCGAGTGAGACAAGCAGATTCGACTGCATAGCAATCATGATCGCCGCCACGATGATCGGCATACCTGCAAGCGTCACATTCAGGTCTCTGGAATAAAAAGCCGACTTAGAGGACAGCTTGTACACCATAAAAATATAAATACCCACCAGCGCCGCAATTGCAAGTAACAATAAAATACTTCTGGCGGACAGATTTGTACCGCCTCCCAGACTCTCATATACACTGCTCTTAATTACATCCTTAATTGACATATCTCTTCTCCTTGTATGTAAAAAATCGTTGCTGTAGCGCTTTCCTATAGAATAAATATAAAATCAGCATGAAACCTCTGTGTACTGCCTAGCACACTCACGGCAGAGCTGATACTTGGAATACGCCGACTGCTGCATATTGCCCAGTTCCAGAAGCTGCAGCAGAAAGCCGGGTATGAGCTCGTCATACTTCACTTCTAACACTTTATCATACTCCCGTAAAAAATCATAGCTGATATTTTTTTCCCCAAAGGCTTCCACACGACTGCTGGCACGCACATTGCGGTCAAGCGTAATCCGCACATTACCCGGTTCATACACATACGCCTTGCGCTCATATGTCACAATCACCTTCGGTCTAAGCCCCTGCGTCCTGATTGCCAAATTAAAAAGCGTCGCCGGATCTTTGGCGGATGCGCCGTCCTCAATACATTCTCCCCGCATCAGGCTCTCCATCTGCGCCTTCGAAATTGTCTTCGACCGCTTTTGAATGCGATTATTCTTTTTTGATTTCACTTCCAGTTTGATCACATCCAGCGAATCGTTATAAATCCTGATCCGGTACTTATTCCGCCGGTTCACGCCGTCCACCGTATCCTGCAGGCAGGAATCCCTGATATCATCAAAATAGAGGCTGGAAATACGATACCCATCCGATCCTCCCTCGTTGACATCCGATCGGAGCGCCGCCTCCATGCGCGACTGCAGCATGTATAATTCCGCCTCTGTACAGTTATATTTGTCCTCTGCCCGATACATCATTTACCTTCACCCGTCCGTCTGTTTCTGTTTCTTTAATTCAACCTAAGAATCAAAAATTCTTCACATTCCAAACAAATCTCGAAATCCGAAACAGGAATGTTTTCTAATTCCTCTCCTCGAATCACTGCATATGCCTCCCCCTTAATCGCATCCAGATTTTCTCCCCACATGACCACCACCGGTTTGTCCACTAATCTGCTCTGTAAATCAAAGGCAGGTTTCCCATTGGCAGTAATATATACAATTTCATCCTTTTCGGTATTCTCATTCAGATAATCAAAAAGCGGCTTATACTGCATCGTATAATCATTCTCCCCCCGGATTGTCGTCCGCATGCAATGCAGCGCCGTGGTGGAAAAAAGAAACATCAATACAATCATGCCAGCGTAAAGACCTAGGCATCCAAACCGCTTAAAGCAACACAGCCCCACAATAATCCCACATCCGAGCAGCGCAATCACAGTACATTTCCATACGCTGAATTCCCCAAGCCAGTGAAAAATATGAATGCCAATAGCAGATATGACATTCAGGTATTTGTCATCTGTATTTCCCAGCCGCATAAACATACCTGCTGACAAGCCGATATAAATTGCTGCTATTGTCAAATATGATCTCCAGTGAAATCTCCGCTCCTCCGCCAGCAAGCCCACCCCAAAAAGGATAAAAATACCAACGAAGCACGCGTTATATCTTCCATAAAACAGGGGATCCATTCTGATTTTTCCGGATGTCCCTTCCATAACATACTGATAACAGAATACCCCTGTCATCGCTATAGATAATAGCATTGCGAGAACTGGAAACAGATATTTTCCTGCGCCTTTTTTGTCTATTACACATTGCCATATTTTGTAAACCGCATATACCATACCGCATCCAAATAGCAGATATGTAGCAGACAGGCACTCCCAAATTTGTCCTGCTATGTTCAAAACAAACTGCTTCAGTCCATCAAGCGACAGCAACCCCAATATCTTTTGCGCTTGTCCCCCCATACTATTCGCGCTCCCCATTTCAACAGAAACACCCAGTGCATTTATTACACCATTATTCTCAATAAGGTCACAAAAATATGTTTTTAACATGGCATTAAGGATAAACATAAAAACCAAGCCCGCTCCAAATGCCATAAAATTCCAACCGTTCACTTTTCGTTGTACCACAAACAATATCATGCAAAACGCCGCTGCAAGCATCATTGACAGCATTCGATTATGCACCATGTAAGCAAATCCCAATGCTATTCCCAACAAAAAGCAATTCCACCATGTGGAGTTCTCTTCTATTAACATTATATCATAAAAAACGAGCCAGATTAAAAATGTCAGTAACGTTTCGCACATCGTCACATAAGAATAAAAGATATAAGTCGAAAAGGATGTTGCAACCAGTGCGATCATCCCTCTCTGAAAAACTGTCAAAGCAGAAAACACCCTGCTGGAAACGAGATACGCCAGTCCGTAAATTTCCACGCTCAATACTACATTAAAAATAACCGCTGCTTTATAAATAACAGCCATGTCATTTGACAACAAAAATGACGGCGCAAGCAGGAAGCTGTACCCGAAACCGTACCATCCCATCCCGTCCATAACACCCGCCCATGTATTACCAGTCATATGAGCGGCATGCGCCCAGTATCCAAATTCGTCTGCATATACAAAAGGTCCATTAACGTTGGTAATATAGAATAGCCGTAACACAAGCGTACATAGGCAAAAAATCAAAAATACCAGACCTTGCTTTTGCATACCATTACTGACCATTTAGCGCCCTCCTGCCACCCAAATTTATATATACTATTATCAAAACCAGTGTCAAAACCGACATGCTTATCACTGCCAATGCATAAAATAAGCACATGTTTCTCATACCCCAACGTAACAGTATCATTTTATTGCCTGCTATAAGCACGGCAGAGGCTGCAAGAGATATATAAATAAGCATTTTTTGCCTGCGGATCACTGTTGATACCGCTATTAGCAGATTAAACACTGCAATTGCTCCCCCTGCCGCCATCAACAGAACAAACTCATCTTCATAGTGCTCCAGTGACACACCGTAGAGAAATCCCAAAAACCGAACTCCGAACCATTTCCCTGCCAAAGCCACTACACCTGAAAAAACTGCCAAAATCATAATCTGTCTTAGTACTGTCCGTTTTACTTCTAATACCTGCCCCCTACACCATAAAGATGCCATTTTTTTTACAATCGGAATAAATATATAATTTCCCAGAAGTGTAATCACAAACACTGGCATACAAATAATATTAAAACATGCCTGCTCTTCACTGGAAGAAACCGCGTCCACTGTATATTTCGTGGCGTTGGCTATGTATGCCAGTGTCATGGTGCTGGCTGCCGGCGGAAAACAATTTTTGATAATTCCCCATATCCTTACCCACTCATACTCTCTGTCTCTGGGGAACAAATCATATACTGAATAGTTCATCCAAACAAAAAATAACACTGAAACAGCTAAACCGCCCGCGGACGCAATCAATATTCTGTCCGTAGCATAATAAAGTACCGCAAAGCATACAATATAAATCCATGTACGTACCGCCCAGATTTTAGCAGCAATATCCAGTCTGCCATGACGCTGCAAATCCGCATGCAGAGAGTCCTCGACCGCCTCTTCAAAACGAAACCCCATAATAAAAATCATACAAAACATTTTAGTTACTGAATATTCTTTATAAATATAACAATACGCAAGATAAAAAGCAGCTACAAGAACCATCCATAATATTGTGATACCTCTCGCGTACAAATAATCCTTATATGTGTATTCGTTCTTTATATCCGAAACCTGATAATTTCTAATCGCATATTTCCCCACAAGTAAAAACATACTCGCTGCAGTAAACGCAATAGATGTAATAGCTGTATCAATCATGTTCCCGCGCCGCGATATGACAAGCATAAGCAGCATTGATTGAAACGAACTCCCCGTGTAGGCTATCACGTTCCACAGATAAGCGGCTTTTTCAGCATCCCTTGTATGCACCAGAAAGTTACGCATCCTCGCCGCCCTTCTCCTGACGTTTTGCTGATGCCGCCAAAATATATCCCGAACCCCAATCCGTGTGGTAAAACAGCTCCGAAACTTTAGCCACCACTGTCCATATGGCAGGGTTCGCTAATGCTTGAATTAACGGGCTGAACTCCCGCTCTATCCCGCTCCTTTTTGTGTATTCTTCCTTACTTTTTCCTGTCTTCTCCCTTTCCATCTTTCTTCCGTAATCATTATCCCGCATCCTGTCCAACAACAAGCATTCAGGGAAATCATAAGTATATATTTCTTCTATCTTCAACCCTGCTTTTGCAAGTTTCTTTTCCAGTTCCTTTCTCTCATAGCGTCGGTAATGACCAGCGTAAACGTCCGCTGCTCCCCATCTTTTTCTATGAGCCGGAACTGAAATAATGAGTGTTCCCTTATTTTTTAAATAACTCTTCCATTCCTTCAACATTTTGAGATCGTCTTCAATATGTTCCAAAACTTCACAGGCAACTACAAAATCATATTGATTTTGCGGTTTTGGTTTCTCCTGAAACAATACAATCTGGTCGTCCTGATAATTCTGCGAAGCATATTTGTAAGCATATTCCGAAAAATCATAGCCATGCACACGCAGTCCCATCTCTTTGTATAATCTGAATATTTCCCCTGCGCCATAGCCTATCTCATATATTTTCTTTCCACTCCCAACCGCACCTGCTTTTTTAAGCAGCTTTTTCAACGCATGTCTCCGCATCTGATATCTTGGCATCGAAATAAATTTTATTTCCCTATCCTCCTGACTCATCTCTCCCAGCTCCTTTCTGTTCCTACATTTTCTCCCTTACAATAACAGTTTTATTAGCAGATACCTTTATATTTCTATAAATTATATCCGTTTAATAATAAAATACTGTCTTATTTGTATGCTTTAAATTACGCTTATCAAATCATATGCAGCCTTCGCATAGGCGTACTCAAAGGATTATTGCTATTACGATAAAGAGAATCCCTCCTGCGAGTGCCCCGACAGTTTTTGCCCTTTCTCCCAAACGAGTCCGTAAATTTTATTATACAAATATCCAGATATATAGAAAAATGAGCATACCATCGTCCTGCTAATTCTATGTGGAAAGTCTATTGCAAAGCCAAGCGCACACACTGTAGCGCCCATTCCTAAAAGAGCAAAATCTCCATACTTATTCTTTCTAAAGCCTCTAATTGCCAAATGTATAATAACACTGACTTGAAAAAGAGCTGTCAAAAACCAGGTTGCCCCCAAAAAGGGGACCTTCTCTACTGTAAGAAAAATGTCTATGATCTCTTTCCCGAAAACAAATGCCGACCACTTGCCCCAGTAAAACAGAACAAAATACAGAAGATAAAAAAACAAGTTCCACCACCAGCACGGCAAAAGCAGAGATTTACTTTTGTGAATAATATATTCTTTACCAGAACAATTCTCACTTGAATAAAGCAGTCCTGAAATAAAAAAGAAAAAAGGCATATGGAATGGCGTGATAAAATTTGTAGCCGGTCCATGCGCATGTGCCCAGACTACCAAAATAATACCAATTCCTTTCGCTATATCAATATCATCCCTCCTTTACATATCGATCAAACCTTTCTGCTTTCCATGTCCTCTACAATATCAACAATCAGCTTCGCCAATTTGGCAGCATCACCCATCTCCACATAGTAATGCATATCGTCAGCCGAAAAAATTTCATGGTTAGCATTGTTGTCCCCCAGGATCATTCTCTTTCCCATTGCTTCATATATAAATGCTTTTCCCGGTATTGTCCTCCTCGCCTTGGAAATTTGAGCATTAAAATGTCCAGCAAGACAAATATCCGCTCTGGCTATTTCATCCGCTAATTCTTGTTGAGAAAGCCATTCAATATACTTTATATTCTCTCCTATATATCGAGCAACACCTTTCTTTTCAGGTCCTATTATAATAAATTGTATTTTATTATTATCTTTAAGAAGCTCTACCGCCTTAATTACAATCTCAACCCCCTGCAACGGTAATACACTTCCAAAATACAATACCGTATATTTATCTGAATTTCGTCTGCTCTTTGAAAACCTCGGATAATAGATATCCTGATCTGCCTCCAGATACAGCACCTGCAGTTTATTCGAATCCACACCGAACTCTGACACAAAGAAATCTTTGTGCGCCTTCGTATCGGCAATAATGTAGTCCGCAAGATGCAACGTCCTGCTGTCAATCCAGTGAAGAAGCCTTGCAGTCAATGAGTTACGTTTGACGCTCTGTCTATCACATACAAATGTATCATACATGGATATGAAAAAATCAATTAACACCTGATTCTTTCTGAATTTTCTGTGCAGAAACGGCAACACAAGTTGTGGCGCAAACCCAATAAACACAACATCATATTTCTTCGCCTTCACAGATAGAAGCTGGCAAAAGACTCGAATCAGCCGTTTAATATATCCCAAATCTCCTGCCCCGACAATTCGCACATTTGCTGCATACTTCTCAATCAGGCGAATCTCCTGCACATTCCTTATATAATCTACATTCTTGGTTGTTATAAATAAAACTTTTTTATTCTTGAGCAATAATTGAACGGACAAAACTACTCCTCTCACACGCCTTTTTGATTCCGCGCCGCCTCCCTGTCATACTCCAACTTCCGCACATGATACTGCACGTCTTCCAGTATTCGCCGGTTTGCGGCGATCGTGTCTGCAAGCAGTCCGATAACGAAGGTAATAAATCCAATAATCAGCAGCGTACACGCCAAAATCAGCGACTGCACATGACCTTTTCCCATCCCGTTAAAGAAAAAAATCAGAAAACGCACGCTGATTCCTAAACCGATAAACGTCGGTATCAGCGCCACCAGTGAAAAACAGTACAACGGCTTATACCACATAAAGGCACGCAGTATTGTCAGCATGGATTTCTTGACATACCCCCACATGCTGTGGAACAGTCTGGAACTACGCAGTTCAGGGTTTGTTCGGATCGGCACGCTCATAATCGGCATTTTGCTTCTGCCAGCTTGTACGATTGTCTCCAACGTATACGTGTAATCGTTGACCACATTAAGACGCATAGCCGCCTCTCTGCTGTACGCCCGGAAACCGCTTGGCGCATCAGGGACATCTGTATTGGACGCCTTCCGTACAACCCAGCTTCCAAGATGCTGCAGCTTTTTTTTGATCGGTGAAAAATGAGCCGTATCGTCAATGGGGCGCTCTCCGATCACCATATCCGCTTTCCCTTCCAGAATCGGGCGTACAATCGTCTCTATGTCCTCGCCACAATACTGGTTGTCCGCGTCAGTATTTACAATAATATCCGCCCCATTCCGCAGACATGCGTCAATACCCGCCATAAATCCTTTGGCAAGCCCCTTATTCTGCTTGAAATTAACCACATAATGAACACCCCAGCTCCTTGCCACTTCCACCGTGTTGTCCTGGCTGCCGTCATTGATGATCAGATATTCAATCTCATCTATTCCGTCAATCTTCTTCGGCAGATCGTTCAACGCTACTTCCAAAGTTTCCGCTTCATTATAACAAGGAATCTGGATAATTAATTTCATGGTAATTTTCCTCCAACGCTTGCTGTAGCATTTCTGGTCAGCAAGTCTTATGCATGCAAAGCATTTCCTGAATCATAAAATTTTTTCTTTAAATTAATTCCACGTTCCAACGATTCCTCAACCACTTCTACAATCTGTTTCGAGGTATGGCTTCCCTCATAGGGATTTTTCATGCTGCGGATACTGTCTCTAAACTCCTGCGACATTGCCTGCACAAGCGCTCTCTCAATATCCCTCTCCCCATTCTCGCAATGAATGACCGACTCCGCGCTGACTCTCCCCCTCTGTCTGTCTCCTATATCAATCGTCGGAATGCCGAAGGATGGCACCTCAATAATTCCACTCGAAGAATTGCCCATCACCAAATTACAAAACTGCAGCGCACTCAGATACCGAAGCTGCCCGAGCGAAGTATATGCCCTGCATCTCGTATGGTTCTTTTCCACATAATCATCTATCATCTGATTCACAATTCTGCCATTCGGATCGGCGTTTGCTTTCGTAAAGATGACCTGCAGCTCTTTATGCCGACCGATTACCTTTAGGAGATTTCCAAACTGCTCCCCCGCCGTCTGATTTTCCAATGTAACGGGGTGGTACGTGACCATAATAGTGGGCGTACGAAAGGTCAGCCCGATCGACTCCTCCAGCGTTTTCCTGTCCAGCAGGGAAACCGCTTTGACATTTTCCACACCAAGCGCCCCGACACAATAGACATTCTGCGGCTGTTCGCCCAGCTGAATCACCCGGTTCCTGTATGCTTCTGTCGCCGTAAAATGCAGGTGGCTCATCTTCGTTATGGAATGCCTGATCGCCTCATCCACCGCACCTTCCGTGGTCTCCCCGCCATGGATATGAGCAATTGGTATCCTCGCCATCATCGCCGCTGTAGCCGCCATCAAAGCTTCATACCGATCCCCTAAAAGAACGACGATATCAGGTCTGTTTTCATCAAAGTAATCGGCAAATCCCAACAGAGCGACCCCCATGGATTTGGTTACGCCCGCGCTCGTATCGGAAGACAGCAGCATCTCGATCTTTGTATCAATCGGATAGCCGTCCTCCTCTATCTCCCGGTATGTCAGTCCAAATTCCGGTGACAGGTGCATCCCCGTCACAACCAGATGCAGTTCCATCGTATTCGCATGATACACCCTGTCAATCACAGGTTTTAACAGCCCATATTCGGCGCGCGTTCCCGTTACGATACATATCTTTTTCATAATTCTATCATCTCATCCGCTGCGAAATCTCTCTTCGCCTTCTGCCCGATTACCTGATTCCACAGCATTGGCGACAGTCCCGTACCCGGTCGTTTCGCCGTCAGGTTTTCCTCGGTAAACATTTCTCCCCCTTTAATGAGGCATTTTGCCACAAGGCTCTTCCGTGCAACCGCCATATTTTTTTTCTCAGACGCCGAAGGTTTCTTTTCCCCATCCCCCAATGCCTGCTCGATATGCCTGACTGCCCGCACCATCTCCGTCAGCTCGTTCGGTTCCAGGCTCGCCTTATGGTCTGGTCCTTTCATATTCCTGTCCAAAGTAAAATGTTTCTCTATGACTGTCGCACCCAGCGCCGCTGCTGCAACCGCCGCCTCTATTCCCGGCGTATGGTCGGAATAACCCACGGAAACGCCGGTCTCCTCCTTGATCGTCTGCATGGCGCGCAAGTTCACATCACTAAAGGGCGTCGGATATTCCGTATTGCAGTGCAGAACCGTAATATCTGTGCTGCCGTTTTCTTTCAGCACGGCAACCGCCTCTCTCACCTCATCAATTGTACTCATGCCACTTGAAAGAATAATCCGTTTCCCTGATCTTCCCGCCTCCCTGATCAGGGGATAATTAGTAATCTCCCCGGATGGAATCTTGATGACTGCAAGACCGCAATCGACAAGATAGTGCAGACTGTCCAAATCGAACGGCGTCGATAGAAACATGATATTTTTTTCATGGCAGTAGTCAATCAATTCTCTGTGCATATCCGGCGTCAACTCCAGCTTCTTAAGCATATCGAACTGTGACTCCTCCGCACTTGTGGTCTCCATCTGGTATGCCGCCTTTGGTGCCTGCCTGCATACCAATGTGTCCGCCTTGAAGGTTTGGAATTTAACGGCATCGGCTTCTGCCGCTGCCGCCACATCTATCAATTCTTTTGCCGTCTGAATATCTCCGTTATGATTGACTCCCGCTTCCGCGATAATAAATATTTTATTCACGATCTTTTAATCTGTCTCCTATTTTAATTTTTCCATTAAACGTGTATTCCACCACTTCCAGCATGGTATCCCCTGTTTTGACAAGAAAACCGTCTTCCGTTTTCCCGATCACCTGACCCGCTGTATTTTTATATATGTGTGCGCCGGCTACCATTCTGGATTTGTTTATACTGATTTTTTCTCCATTCACCCACGATGTCGCCTGCGGTCCCGGCACACTCAAGGCACGAATGAAATTAAAAATCTCTCTGCTTGTCTGTTTCCAGTCAATTATTTCATCCCCCTCTTGCCTTCCACCGCAGTACATTCCAATCGGGTCTATGTCCCTTTGCCTGATACGCTTTACCTCACCGGACTGGATGATTTTAATTGCCCTATAAAGTACATCCGCACATCCAATATAAGCCTGTTCAAGAAGTGTACCATAATTATCCTCATCTGTAATCGGATAGACTTCCTGTAAAATAATATCTCCGGTGTCAATTCCTTCATCCACATAATGTACCGTTATGCCAAACTCTTTCTCATCATTGATCAGCGCCCAATTCAATATATTTCTTCCCCTATAAAACGGCAGCCTTCCCGCATGGCAGTTTATCGTCTTATACTTGGGCAGATTAATAAACTCCGTCTTTAAAATCTGATTGAACGACATAGACACAAAAAGATCCACGTCATACTCTCGCATTTTTTCCAAAAACTCTTCGGAATTTACATTTTTACTTAACTCCAACGGAATATGATTTTCTTCTGCACGTTTTATCAATTCTGAATCCCTTGCCTCATATCTCACTGACATAAAGGCAATCTCCAAAGAATCGTCAACAATCATTTTATCAAATGCGCGCCATCCCCATGGGCCATCCGCAAAATATCCGATCCTCAAACGATTTTTATCCGCTTTTCTACACACCATCCCTCTGTCTCCCATGTGTTGCTTCTACACCAGTTCACTTATTTTTCTCTCAACTGCTTTTCCACTTACAATCTCATAAGCCACATCACAATTTTGAATTGTAGAGAGCCGATGTGCGATAATAATCAGTGTCTTTTCCCCTTGCAGGGCATCAATCGCCTCCATAACCGCAGTCTCTGTCTCTTCATCCAAGGCGGAAGTCGCCTCATCCAGAACCAAAATCTGTGGATCAAGATACAGGGCACGGGCGATTGCCATGCGTTGCCTCTGACCCCCGGAAAGCCGGACACCTCGCTCGCCGATCATGGTATCCAGCCCGTTCGGCAGTGTCTCCACAAAATCTTTCAGCTGCGCTTTTTCTAAAGCCATAAAAATCTTTTTCTCATCAATATCCCTCTCATCTATCCCAAACGCAATATTTTTCTTGATCGTATCATCTATCAGATAAATGCTCTGCGGTACAAAGCCAATTATGTTGCCCAGCTCGTCACCTATATCCCTTATATCCGTACCATCGATACAGACCCTGCCATTCTGCGGCTCTAGCAATCCTAAAATCACGTCTCCCAACGTCGTTTTCCCCGCCCCCGATTGACCAACCAGCGCGACTGCCTGCCCCTTTTTTATTTCCAGATTCAGGTCTTCCAGGACATCCTCACATCCCCCCTCATATTTCCACACAACATGTTCCACAGTAATACTCTTTTCAAACGAGTAGGTTCTCTTTTCTCCCGTTTTCTCTATCCCCTTGTCCCAATCTGACTGGTGCTTCTCATATTTTTCTAATTCTAAAATATTTTGATAGGTTTCTTCCGCCGCTGTAAGATAAAAAATACAGGTATTGAACCCGCTGGATATTCTGCCAAGAGAGGGCAGGATTCGAAAAGCAGCCATCGCAAATGTTGCCAATTGAGGAAGATATGCTACCGCCGACTCCATTCCTCCTATGCGGATGCAGACAGCTACAATAATGCCGGCTACACAGGTGCCCTCAATAATATAAGCCGGCGAAGCTGCCGCCATGGTCTGGCTGACCGTCGCCTTCTGTTTGTGAATATATGCCTCCTCATACTCATTCAGAAAATGTTTCACCCGTTTCATAACCAGAACTTCTTTAATTCCATAAAAAAGCTGCAGCGAATTCTGACCTACAATAGAGTTATACTTAAACTGTTCTTCTCCATAATATTTTACTTTCTTTCGAAAAATTAATAAAGTCAGCACAACACAAAACAAAGCAAGCACAATAATTGTCCCCGCCAAAACCGCATCCTCAATAATCAGATACCCACAGATACAGGCAATCGTCAACGTTTCCGCCAAAATGCCAAAAAACTGGTTCAATATCACATATACCCCTGATATACTCCCGCCAATTCCCCGCAGCGCATCCCCCGCAGTCGTGTTCAAAAAGAAAGAGTAGCCCCGTTTTACATAGGAATTGATAATTCTGATTGAAAGTTCTCTCTGTACTTTGCAGGAATATTTGATTCTGATATAGGCAAGACCGGACATATAAAGATTCTTGAAAATATAAACCGCAATAACACCCGCAGCCGTCAAAAACATAATCTCTTCATCGGTAATCCCCGGAAAGGGTGCTAGCAGTTTCGCTCCAATTTCATTATTTCTCAGTGCGCCCGGATCTATGATCACATTGATCAAAGGCAGGACCGCTGATACACCTATTGCTTCAAATACCGCACCGACTAACGTCATCACAAATAGAACAGCAGCCCACATTTTCTGCGGTTTTGATAATATTACCCTAAATTTATTCAATAGCGATTTTACATTTCTCAGACTGTCCATGTTATCTCCTTAACCTCGCAAGAATATTCTTCTTACTGCACAAGCCGCATCTGCAGGGTTTTTCTGTCTATCTTTCCATTTTCGTTCAACGGCAGCCGCGCTATTTTCTGCAATTTCTGCGGCACCATATAAATTGGCAGTTTATTTTTCACAAATTCTTTCAGTTTCTCCTCTTCGCACCTTTTTCCTTCATAAAATAGGACAATATCATCGTGTTGCGAATCATAAACCGCCGCGCATCTGTCTACTTCCGAAAATGCGCCCGCTGCATTCTCAATTTCACCCAATTCAATCCGATAACCCATATGCTTGATCTGGAAATCCTTTCTGGAAACATAGACCAGCTCTCCAAACACATTCCACTGCACCAAATCACCCGATTTATACACAATTTCCGGATAAGCCGTATTCAACGGGTTCTGTACATAGGCTTCATTCGTCTTATCCCAGTTGTTATAATAGCCATGCGCCAGATAGGTTCCCCTGTAATATAACTCCCCTGCTATACCCGGTTCCGTAATCGGCTGACCATCTTCATCTAGAACAAAAACATCCACATTTCTACAGGCATTTCCGATCGGAATCGGTTCGTCATCACGAAACTCCCTGTTCACAATATAATAGATGCCTATATCCGTAATCTCCGTGGGTCCGAACAGATTAGCGTACAGCGCATCCGGCAGATACTTTCTCCACAAATTTAAATGCTTTGTCGGCATCACCTCCCCAGCAAACAAAATTTTCTTTAAATAAGGAAGTTCTACCGCTGACAGCATGTTAAACTTCGTAATCAGGCACAGCGCCGAAGGCACCCAGTAAACGGTGTTAATCCGATTTTCATTTAAAAACTCAATAAGATTCATGGGAAACGTAAAAAGCGCCTTCGGAATCACAAAAAGCGCCGCACCGCTTCGAATCGTGGCATAGATATCCAATACTGACATACTAAAATAAAACGGCGTTTGATTTCCAAAAACCGTTTCAGCGCTCAAATCGAAGGTGGATACGCACCACCCTGCATAATCGATAATAGACCTGTGACAGACAATAACGCCCTTCGGGACGCCAGTAGAGCCAGATGTGAACAAAGCATATACCGGATCCGTATCAATAGCGTTCTTTCTTATCCTATCCAGTAAAGCCATATTCTTTTCTCTTGCAATCATTTCTTCATAGCGGGTTTTTAAATCATTATACCTGCCAAGATCCACACCGCACGTTTTCTGGTCCACGATTACCCGGATAGGATTCAGCGTCTGAAAAATCAGCAGTACTCTCTCAACAGGCATCTCAGTATCAATCGGCACATAAAAGTTCCCGCTGTAGACAACACCAAAAAAACTGACTAATTCCGTTACGCCTTTGGGTAGCAGAACTGCTACCGCTCGTCTTACTATACCATCCGCTGCTAAACTGCTTCCGATTTTTTGAGCTAATGCAACGGTTTCCGAGTAAGTCACTTGCATCATACCATCTGCAAACGCCGGCTTGCTCCCATATTTATCAGTTGTATCTTCCAACATCTCCAATACGTTTATCATACTCACCTCATTACGGTAACATTCTACCGCTTCTAAATTCCTATAAGGAGGGCCTGTCCTGATCACCGTCGCCTTTCCAAATAATCGGATGTACGTCCTTTTCCCAAAATATCGCAATGTTGACATTCTTCCTACAAAAAGGGGAAAAATAATTCGGTATCACATTCTGAGAATTCTTCGCCTTCTTGCTGAAACCAGCCTGATATAAGATTTCATCCGCAACGCCGTACACATAAAGGTCCGTGTACTCAAAGCCATTCTCTTTCATCAAACAGCGAAGCGGTGTCCCTATATGCGCAAGCAGTTTCTCATCTCCCACAAAGTCAATCAGCCGCAATAACCTGCTTTCATCCTGCTCCTGTTCTCTGGCAATGAGAAAGGAAACTGTTTTTTCTCCTTCTTTCCATATCTGATACACCTGATATCGATACTTTGGGTTCTCGAAATATCTGTGTACCATATATTCCGCCGTTTTATATATTTTATCCGCTCTTTTCTCCGGACAGTAATCCGCTAGAAACTCTTCTTTATTCTCCACCCTGTGTAAAGAAAGAGAAACAGCGCTTTTCTGATAATTTGTATTTAGTTCCTCTGTGTTCTTAATTTCTGCAATTCGACTTTTGCATTCTGGGTTTAACATATAAAAATGCTGTAAATCTCCCGTACAAAATCCAAGATATTTATATATATTCCGCGTATTTTCATTTAACCCGCAGGTATAGATGTGACGGCATCTTCCATGATCGATCAGATAATAAAGCAATCCGACGCCCGCGAACATCTGACTGTTATCCAAAACCTTCCACATCACAGTAAAAATGTCACGAAGTTCCCCTCCGTAGGGAAGATACCCCAGCGTACCCTCTATGTCATTTTTATCATTGAGAAGAAGAACCATACACACCTCATCTCCACGGCAAAGCTCATATTCAAAAAATGCCCTGTCGTTTGCCAGAATGTGATTTTCCTTCCAGTGTTGCTTAAAGAACAGCATAATATCTGAAATATCTTCCTTTTTTGCAAACCGGATCGCATATCCTTCCGGCAGCTCTATCGGTATTCTTCGCATCATTTCTCCCTTATTTGTCAGGCCTTTTTCTGAATTTCCTGTATCATTTTCTCTATTTTAGCGATGCTCATAAAATTTTCCATCCGCATATAAACAGGCGCAATCTCAATATCAAAAGCTGCCTCCAGATTCATTACCACATTAAAAATATCATGCGAATCAATTCCCATATCCGCGCAGAGATTATCCCCATGATAATTCATCAATTCCGGTTTAATCTCAGCCAAAGTTTCCCTGATTTTCTGTTCCATATCTTCTCCCCATCTCTCTTTCGTATCATTGCATATTCAAATAATTTTTGCTCTTTGGCGGAAAATCATTGCAATCAAATCTTGGCAATTCATATCTGCCATGAATTTCCGTATCCGCCACCGCCACTTTAGTTACCATTCCAGCCTTACATCCTTTTGACGCAATATACTGCATAACATTCAAATTGTATGAACCGTAAGGATAATTTAACACCCAATTATCCTTATCTATAAGCCCGTCCATAACCTCTAACGCTCTATCAATATCTGCGTGCATCTCCTGTTCTGTCAGATTTCCCAGCCAATAATGATCATATCCATGCAGACCGATAAACATACCTTCCCGCTTCATGCACCTGATCTGATCCCTATTCATGTACAGTTCGCGCGCAAACTTATCCTCGCGCATTCCCACATATTTTCGAAACAACTCGCTTGACATCCGATTACGTATCGTTTCAGGAATGACCGTCTGCAGGATCCGCTTGACAAAAATAGTCTCTTTCGTATCAAACCGGCTCGCAACGGCATATTTTTCAAATAACTCTTCATTAGCAGGAATAAGATTCCCCGCCTCCTCACTACGATATTGATCCAAAAGCGCAAATACATCTTTCACCAGGTCATGAATCTCCGCGCTCGCAAGCGTAAAGTGTATCTTATTTACATCTAACAGCACATTTTCCGTAAAGGTCTTCCCTGGAATAAAGAAGGATCCCTGCACCTTATGTTCTTTTAAAATCGGAAACACCGCAGTAAAATTATCAATGTACCCATCGTCAAAAGTCAACAGCGCTGCATTTTCCGGCAGCTTACCATTTTCAGAATTCCACGCCTCGATCACATCCTCCATGGCAACGATCGTAAAATGCTCTTTTAAAAATGCGATCTGCTGTTTAAACAATTCATAGTCCAATCCCTTGATATTCGGATATCGGCTGTTTTTTAAATCTCTGACATAATGATACATAATGATATACAGTTTAGCCATTGTTTTTTCCTTCCTGCATATAACACTCCGCTATTTTAAAATCAAACGCCGTATCAATATCAATCGACCGCTCTGTCGGCATAATATAGGCGTAGCATTTATGCCGCAACATCTTCGACTGTTCCAGTTCCTTTCTGTTTACCAGATAAATCGCGCCATTTAACCGATAATATTTCGGAAGATCCTGCCGTCTTATGTCACAATAATTCTCCCGCCTGAAATCGTCCATGCAAAGATCTTCTTCCAGCGTGTTGCTCCACAAGGGGGAATGCTCCATCTCGCACACAGACACAACGGCGTTTGCACCCTTCTCTTCCATCAGCGCAAAGCTATCTCTGATATCCGATACAGTCCGTAGTGGGGAGGTCGGCTGCAAGAGCATAATATCATCATAAAACTCACCTTTCTCCTCAAGTTTGTAAACCACTTCCCTGACAACATCCCAGGAACCGGCCGTGTCGCTCGAAGTCTCTTCCGATCTGAGGAAGGAGGCGTCCGCTCCAAAGCGTTCTGCAATCTCCGCATACCTTTCGGAATCCGTCGAAACAAACACTTTGTCAAATCGCCCGCTGCTTATTGCGCACTCTATGGAATAAGCCAATAGAGGTTTCCCACACAATTCTCTAATATTTTTATCCGGCAGCCCCTTGGAACTGCTCCTAGCCGTGATAATCGCAATACTTCCCATTCCCACTATTCCTCAATCATCCAACTACACATTATAGATATCGCATTTATAAAAGTTCAAATGATTGCCAATCCATTCTATGGTTTCTGCAATCCCCTGTTCAAATGTATACTGAGGTTTCCAGTCTGTAAGCTTTTTGATTTTTTCATTGGAACCAAGCAGCCTGTTTACCTCGCTCTTTTCCGGGCGGATCCTTTCCTCATCACAGACAATGCGTGCTTTGGGATTGATTTGATTTATAATTTCTCCCGCCAACTCCCCTATCGATATTTCTTTCTGCGTTGCAATATTGATTTCTTCCCCGATTGTCTGATCCGACTCTGCAATAGCAATAAAGCCAGCCGTCGTGTCTTTCACATAATTAAAATCTCTTGTCGGCGTCAGTGCTCCCAGTTTTATCTCCTCCCGGCCAGCTAACAGCTGTGTAATAACAGTCGGAATAACCGCCCTCGCGGACTGCCTCGGCCCGTATGTATTGAAAGGCCGTACAATGGAAACCGGCAGTCTAAAACTTCTATAAAAGCTCTCCGCAAGTCTGTCGGCGCCTATTTTAGTTGCCGAATAAGGCGACTGTCCCTGAAAAGGATGTTTTTCATCAATCGGCACATACTGCGCTGTTCCATACACCTCTGACGTAGATGTAACAAGAACTCTTTCCGTCGCCAGTTCTCTTGCTGCCTGAAGGACATTCAGCGTTCCTTTTATATTGGTATCAACATAGGAATCGGGAGAATGATAGCTGAATGGAATAGCAATCAGAGCCGCAAGATGAAACACTATATCCACACCCCTCATTGCCTCTCTCACACCGTTTGGATCTCTCACATCGCCGCAATATATTTCAATCTGACCCAGCTTTCCCTTTGGCAGACTGTCGAGCCACCCCCAGGTATTAAATGAGTTATACAATGTAAATGCCTTTACTTCATATCCTTTTTCCAGAAGGTCCTCAGTCAAATGACTTCCAATAAATCCATCAGCCCCTGTAACCAATGCTTTCTTCACACTCTGCATACTCCTTACTTCTAAATTAGTCTCGCTCCTAGTAGTTTAAATTTAAAGCAGCATGGGTTTTCTCCAGTTCCTCCATCTGCCCGATATCCAACCACTGTTCTTCTTCAATCAAGTAAATTCCCACTTTCTCATTTTTCTTGATGCAATCACTTATCAATTCCGTCATATCCACAAAGGTATCCTGCGGTATCATCTCTAAAAATCTTTCGTTGATTACATACAGACCAGTGTTTATATTATAGGACAATACCGGTTTCTCCTGCATATTACAGACATACCCATCCTCACTCCCCTCAACGGTTCCGTAAGGCATCTGATATTTTTTATGCGCGCAGACCAGTGTAATGATACACTGCTTGCGGACATGTTCCTCCAAAATTGTCTGATAGTCGGCATCAATCAAAATATCACAATTAGAAACAAAAAAATCGCCTGTAACCTTTCCCTGCACCAGCTTCAGCCCACCAGCAGTTCCCAGAAACTTTTCTTCCTCCACAAACTGAATATTGTATTTCATTTCATTGTCCGCAAAATATGCTTTGATAAAATTTTTTTTATAATTGACAACCATATAAAACAGATCGCAACCGTACTCCTGAAACTTGCCGATAATCCGTTCCGTAATAGTTTTCTCTCCTAACGGTATCAAAGGTTTCGGTAATATATCCGTAAACGGTTTCAATCTCTGACCTTTTCCGCCTGCCATGATTAGTACAGGCACACGCAGATCAGCCTTTCGTTTCCCAACGTCTTCCTCATCAAAGAACGTCAAAAAAACAATATCGGTTATTTCCAGATCATGCTTTACAAGTGGCAGCGCTGTGACGCCCTGCTTAATCATAATATCTTTCGCGCTGTTTCTGTCCTCCTGATAAGCAAAAACAGGGGAATAGTGTGCCGCTTTCGACACCTCCCCCTCTATATCCCCTCCGGCAAGTATATACCTTCGAATATCGCCATCCGTCACTGTAGCAAGTAATTTCCCCTCTTTACAGATAAAAACAAGCCCCTTTGTATTTTCGGCGATTTTTTTCATCACTTCCCTAATAGAATTTTCTTCTGCTGCTGTAAATGCTTCCAGATTTTTCATCCTGATTCTCTCTTATAATCGCTCCAGTACAAACTCTACAAAATCAATTCCCCTTTTTAATTCAGGGCGTTTTTCCTCCTTTACCATTTCCACGGAATCCGCCAACTCTTTCTTAAATTCCCGAATCATGTCATCGGTCCACTTCTCCTGCATGGAATAGCTGAGATACGTCACTTTATGAATCTGCAGCCACTCAACCCATCTGGCAATCGAAGACATATCTGCGTATATAATGAGATCCGCCGCTCCTATGATATTTCGCAGGGGTTCATCCACAATATGGCAACCGTCATAATCTTCTAGGAATCGATTCTCCTCTACGTCTGACTTCGGATGCAGGGAGACCAACACTTCATCGTAATACTCCAGAACGCTCCGAACAATAATTCCCTTATTAGAGAGGTCATTCTCTTTCGACCACTTTTGCACTCTCTCGGAAAACGCGATAATAACTGTCGTTTTGCCACACAGAGAATATTTCCCGTACAACTCGTTTTTCAAAGATTTTCTATTTTGATACCCCCCTATAATAATCCCATCTTCCACCGATTCTGTCAAGAATAATCTACCCTCTGTGTTTTCTCTGCCCAGTTCTCTGACAGTCTCATCATATTGCTCCTGATACGCCGTGCACACAATATCGGCAAGACTGCCCTGCACCCAAGGATTCGGTACCCGAAACCCCATCAAATAATCTATGATATTCAAAAAAGGCTGACCAAAAAAAACAATCTCATCCCGGTATTCCCGGTCGATTTGGGGATTGATATACTTGATAATCCGAGCTGTTATGGGTAACTTATCGCCCTTTTTTATCCGAAATCCATTGGAGGGATTAATTAGAATCCCCTCGATATCCGCCATGCAGATCGGTGCCACTATCGTTTGGATTCCCCATTTTTTTGCATAATATACGAAATATTTTTCAAATTCCAGTCGGTTGTCATCATAGAGCAGAATCATGTTCGGTTTATTCTGTCTCATAATAAACTTGGCTCTTTTCAGCCCCCTAAAATTATGCGCTGTAGTCTTTATTGTATTATAGACCGCCTTTATAATTGATACATACAATCTGTCTTTTACATAATGATACTCTTGCTTTACCCTCTTATCACCTGCCCTTCTCTCTTCTTCATCAAAATCCAAAATCTCTACATGTACATCATCCAATTTCCTGCTTTTTTCTTTTACCACATCAATTCTAACGCGCGGATGACAGATCAGTACGAGTCCTATCTCCTCCCTGCCTTTCAAGCGCTCCGCAAAAGACAGGAAACCGTTTGATGCCGTCTCGCTGTTGGCGATCATTAATATTGTTTTCTTATCTTTCATTCAACTCTCTCCATCAGCCACTCCGTCAGCTCCATATCATACTGCGTATCAATATTCACGGAGCGCTCCGCAGGCATCACATAAATGACCGGCTCGTCGCTGATCACCAGCTCAAACGCAAGCAGATACTGCACATCCGTAATATAGACAGCCCCGTTTCTTACGTACAGCTCCGGCAGATCCTGCCTCCTTTTTCCTTTGTTGTGATCCTGGTTCAGTGCGACACCCATATCATCTTTTATGTGATAGGAATTGTACTCACTGACACTCTCTTCCCTGTAGCAGCTTACGAGAGATGTTCCCTGTTTCCTGTCGTACAGCGCAACTGCACCGATAATGTCTTCCCCTCTTCGAAGCGGCGAGGTCGGCTGCAGTAAAACAATATCGTCATAGTATTCGCCCTGCTCGCGGTAGAAATTCACCGCATGTATCATCAGATCCGCACTTTTTGATTTATCCGACGAAAGCTCGGCAGGACGGATAAAAGGCACCTCAGCGCCGCACTCTCTCGCAACGGCGGCAATTTCCTCAGAATCCGTCGACACGATCACCCTGTCAACCGCCCCGGCTTCCTTCGCAGCCTTCGCAGCCTCAATGGAATAGTAAATCAGCGGGTGTCCCGCCACATTGTATATATTCTTTTTCGGAATCCCTTTTGAGCCTCCCCTTGCTGGAATAATCGCCAGTCGTTTTTTCATATTCTTCTCCTAAAGTCATCTAATAAGTCATTCTCTTATGGATGGATAATTCTACCTTTGCCAAATAGTCCGCGATAATCTCACCCGCATTTCCCTTGCCGAAAATGGTTTCAGGTTCATATCTCCCATGGGCAATCTGCGCTTCCACACCCCTTGCGATCTCTTCCGTGTCGTAATCCACCAGCACAACGTTGCCGCCGTGCTCTCTGCCCTCCTGCCTGTCTCCGACAATAACCGCCGGCGTCCCAAGGAAAGACGCTTCCCTGATAAAGGAGCTGCTGTTTCCCACTGCACATATGGCATTTTTCAAAATACAGTTATAAATTTCCGGCGGAAAGTTCTTGCAGTACGCGAAATTGGAACCACTGTTGTTTTCCCGAAAAATACGTATTCCTCTCGACACCAAGTCACTTCCGGCATCAATGTTTGGCCACATGACTATTTTCTGCTCTTCTCTGTCCTTCAATGCCGCAAGCGTTTTTTCCACCTGCACGCGCCCCTCCTCAGGCGTCGTCGTTACTGGATGCTGCATCATCAGAATATACGGCTTCGTAAAGTCAATTTGGTATCCGACACCGCTGTTATACTCGTGCATCTTTTCATTGCTGATCGAAAGGTCCTGGTGGCACAGGGTATCAATGGAAGGACATCCACTGTTCACAATGCGCTCCGGCTCCTCCCCCATCTTAATCAGCCGCTCTCTGCTCTGTTCTGTGGAGGGAAAGTGATAATGCGACATTTTCGTGATCGCATGCCTCACCAGCTCGTCGATATTCCCAGTGATTTCACCGCCCTGGATATGTGCCAGCGGAATATTCAGATACGTCGCCGCGATCGCTGTCGCCATCGTCTCATACCTGTCCGCTACTGTTACCACCACATCCGGCCTGATATCCTCAAAAACCGTAGACAGTTCTATGATACCCAGTCCCGTAGACTTTGCCTGCGTCTCCAGATTTTCGCCCTCTATCACATAGTAGATTTTTCTGGTGGGGGTAAATCCGTCTTTCTCAATGACGCGGAGCGCGTTCCCGAATCGATCCAGTAAAACGGATGCACCCACCACAAGCTGCAGTTCCAGATCCGGATGCGCCTGTATCGCTTTTAATACATATTTTACTCTGCCGTAATTGGCTCTGCTCGCCACTACTACGCATACTTTTCTCTTCATGCCGAATCGTGTATCCCCTTTCTATTCGTAACAGTTCATGTGACTTCTATTCTGCCGTATTACCACCCTCCAGGTCGGACCAGTGCAAAGCCCCGCCAGTTTTCAAATCCTTTGCCAGTCTCTTCCCCAGCACCTCCTCATAATGTTCCCCTGAGATGCCGTTTAAGGGCTTTTTGAAGGAAAGGTGCTCCAATTTCAGTTGCTCCCCCTTTGCGACATCATGTCTCAGATAAATACCCTTTGCAAAAATGCGCTTTAACTCTCTCTGCTCTTCGTTCAACTCCGTCTTGTCAACCGGCGCGTTCCGCATGGCGGTAATCATCCGAATCCCCTCTGTCATCTCCCGCAGCTTTTCTATCGTCACAGACGCTTTCACGTCAGGACCGAACATATAAGGGCTCATGGTCACATGCACTTCCACCATCAGCGCGCCGTTCGCCACCGCCGCCAGTGACGGGAATATCGTCCCGGAATGATCCGAAAGACCGATCGGGCATCTGTATCTGTGCCTCATTTCTGAAATAAGATTCAAACCAATTTTCTCCGGCGGACACGGATATGCCGTAGTACACTGCATCACGGCATATGGGTTTGATTTTACCATCTCCACCTGATGGTCGATATCCTCATATGCGCTTAGACCCGTAGATAAAAGAATCGGTTTTCCCGTTTTTACCATTTTTTCAACCAGACAATTGTTGAAAACCTCTCCGGAGCCAAGCTTCCACGCTGGCATGCCGATAGACTGCATCATCTCAAATGCTTCCACAGAAAAAACAGAACTCAGGAAGTCAAGCCCCGCCTCCCATGCATGGCGGTGCAAACCCTCCCACTGCTCGTAAGTAAACTCCATTCTTTTCCAGTAATCATATCTGGTCTGGTCCTCATAGCTGAATTTAACCCGGAAAGGCTCCTCCGGCGTGCTCTCCGCCTCTGCGATATGCGTCTGGAATTTGATCGCATCTACTCCTGTACCTGCCACCGCATCAACGAATGCATGCGCCTGCCCCAGACTGCCGTCATGATTCTGGGATATTTCCGCAATAATATATACTTTGTTCTGTTTTATCCCTTCCGTAAACCATTTACTGATTTCCATTCTTCCATCCTCAGCCTTCCACTAATCCTTGGATTCTGTGAATGACAGCATCCACCTCTCCGTCCGTATCCGCCTCAATCACATTCATTTCCTTCCATTTTCGAAATTCCTTATCCTGATAGCTTTCGAGCCACATCCTGCGCTTCTTTATGAAAGGCAGCGGAATGTGTACAAGCGCCCATCTGTATATCCGATACAGGAACGTCATACGCATAAAAATAATGACCATTCTATCCTTAAATGAGTACAGCCCTCTGTATGCCCGCCTCTGCCTGCTGTCAAGCGTGTAAATGTCATCCCGGTAAACTTCCTCGAAAGCATCCGCGATCTTCAGATAACTTGCGCGTTTCTCATCTACCAGATAAAATGGATTCACCATTTCTTTTGTCAGCCCGATATCCAGCACTTCCCCCGATACCGTCTTTCTGAATGTCTCGTAATCCTCTACTTTATTCATTTCCATCAGCAAGGGATGGTCCTGATCTTCCGGTATCGGGTAGGGGCATAGATAAATCGGATTTTTCCCTGCAAAAAAAGCCTCCAGGATCGCTGTGCTGTTCCATGCGTACACCAGATCGCTGACCGCAATCCATTGTTTTACCGAAAGCTCTGAAATCACTCTGAAATTTTCATATTCCTGTGCCAGTTTCTCCGCCCGCGGGGATGGGTCTCCCGGATGCGGACGGTAAACAATAACACAGTCTTTATTTTCCTCAAGAAACTGTCGAAACCACTGCAGAATTGTAAGCTGTTCTTTTTCCGCCACCTCAAGATAATGTCTGCGCCCCTCACCAAAGCGTGCAATTGTCGCCCTCTTCGCCTCCGCAGACACCTCCACATATTTAAATCCGGCAATAAACAGGCAAAGTTTCTTTTCCTCCGGCAAGTCATACCGTCTACATATCTCTTCCCTTGGAAAATAAAACCCCCGAAATTCCGGGCGCAACAAATCCATGGTTATATTCCCCGTCACCTTTACGTTCCGCGGCGCAACGCCTGCCTTTTCAATCAGCCTTTTCTGATTTTTTTCTCCCCAGGAAATGTGTACAATTTCTTTTGCCAGTCCAGACAGATTACGAAAACTGCCGCTGTCCTTCTCCTGCTCGTTGGTCGTCACCTGTTCCCACTGGAGGTTGATCACCTTGTCAAATTTTATCCGATAACTGGCGTAGTCTCTGATTGAGCTGCTTGTATAACAATAACCGATCACCAAAACCTTTGTCCGATACATTACCGTACGCGCCTCTATCAGATCAAAATTGTTGGCATACAGTATTTTGGTTCTGTAGCCCCGCTTGTCCAATTCATATTTCAGCAGGCACAAATTATCCAATTCTCTCACTTTATGTTCATACATAAGCAGGAAGTCGTATTCTTGCATCCAAAATTCTCCCAACTTATTCTTTCCATCCTACAGATATCTGCTTACAAAGCTTGTATTTTTTGTTATTCCAACACTCAGCAAGCTGTGCCGCTCCGCATTCAATGTTAAAAAGCAAAGAATCACAGACTGACAGGCAATGAATCACTGCCAGATAATTTCTTCCGGCGACTTTCCCGTCTTGAATAGCAAGTAGATCCTTGATCTGTATATATTTCTGGTTCTTATAGTCATAAGACACTCTCTTCTGATCCACAGACAACAGCTTATCACCAAATGTCTGTCGAAACATCTTAAAATACTCTTCATCTTCCGTTGCAAGAAATATATATTCATATTTTAATTTGTTTTTATAATAAATGCAAGCCTGTAAAAAAGTCTTCGCATCAATGATATCCTTTCTCCATTCCTTATTTATTTTTTCTGCGGCTTCTTTTCTGAAATCCGTCCCCCGCATAACCACACCCAAAACTTTCTCAGATAATTCTTTAGGCATTTTCTCTTCTACATACTGCCTTGTTTCCTCATTCATCCTGATTAATTTGCAAAACTCTTGACTGTCCAGACTCTTTCTACCCCATTTTTCCTGATAGGAATTGATTTTGCTTTCCCCCAAAAGAATTGTATTTTCAGAAGCACTAATCACATTTTTACTCTCGTAAACTTCTTTTACCGATATTTCCGAAACTGGCTCGAAAAAATATTCCCACATATTTTCCTTTTCAGAATTTAGATACTGATTCGGATATGCATGCAAATCAACCACCGGCGTATATCCTTTCTCCAGTATCCAGCGAATATGCGCGTAGGTCCAACGTACAATAGACACCAAGCCCTCATTAAAGCATGGATAATCTAAAAGTACTATCGTCTTATTTTCATTTTTACTGCCGAAAGATTTTTTGTTTTTGCACCAGAGGACGCTGTACAAAAGTTTCGCGCTGTTACGAATGCTGTGAATCGGCCAGAAGAAATCCTTTTCAGTCGCAACAACGCATATCTTCCCCTTTTTACCCAACATTTTTATAAACTGATAAAGAAACAGGCATATTACTCTGTTGATAAAACCGATCTTCTGATTTTCTCCCCCTATCCACCTTCTTAAAAGCTCCATATATCTGCTCGCAACACCACCGAAAGGAAGATGCCAGATAGATTTCCCATTGATAAAATATTTCGCGCGCTTATCCAGAAAAACGCACTGCTTATCTGGGTAGCATTTCTGTAAAAGTCCTGCAATGGCAATGGAATACTCTTCCACTTCTGTAAATACAAAAACACGATATTGGTCCAGCAGAGAAAAATCCAGCCTTTCACTCTCTAAAAAGCGTTTTTCATAATCGAAAAAGTCAGTTCGTTTCTCTCCCAAAACCAGATTTTCAGCATACTGAACCCAAAATAAAAACTTTCCTTTCGCATCAAATACCCGAAAACATGTCCCATCTTCCGCCTGACTGGCATAAACATAATCCCGCACTTCCAGAAACAGGTTTTCTGACAGATGAAATACTTTATCCGCGGTTCTGCTACCCTCTGTTGCCAAATTACCGCATATTTTTATCACTATTGCACCCCCCCCCCATAAAAATCCCATTAACTATAATGTTCTAGCCGAAGCTGACTGATCTGCGCCGATATGATGCCAAAGAAAAAAGTCTCAATCCCGAAAATACACAAAATCGCCGAAAGAACAGGAATTCCCAATCCCTGTGTCACTGCATTGATAACACCGTAAACAATACCGACCAGTACCGCAACCACTCCCGCCGTTCCAAATACCTCCCTAGGTCTAAAAAGAATAATGATATTCATAATCAGCATAATGGTCCTTATTCCGTCTTTTAAGGGCCGCACTGTACTTTTTCCAACTCTTTTGCGAACCAAAATCTCACATTCTCCGCCAACACATTCCGTTTCCTGCATAATAAATGTAGTCACTGTCGAAGCGCCAAATCTCTGCGGTAAAAGCGGTAAATATTTCATCAAAATCTCTCTCTTAAACGCACGCATTCCCGAATTGAAATCTTCTACCGGCTCTTTTGCCAATATATTTACAATTTTACTGAGAATAAATTTGCCCAATCTGCGATTCCGGTCGCAGTGAGATTCTCTCTTTCTTACACCAATACAGTAATCCAGATTTTCCGTTTCCATTTTCTCTATAACGGTCATAATATCTTCCGGTCTGTGCTGCCCATCTGCATCATACCATACAACAATGTCTCCGACGGCATTTTTGCATCCCGTTTTAATGGCTGATCCGTATCCCCTGTTTTTTTTATGCTGAATACATCGAATATTTGGATACTTCATGCGACTCACAATAGAAAAGGTACTGTCGATAGATCCGTCATCAATCACTAAAATTTCATAATCCTCCGGAACATACCCCGCCAGTTCCGTCAACGTATCCTCTATTCCTGCCGCCTCATTATATGCAGGAATAATAACAGATATTTTCATACAATTACCCTCCCTTCTGTTATATTGCAATACCAAACTTCTTTTTAACATAATACTTTAGTAGATGTCCATAAATCAGATAAGAGAGCGCCGTCGCAACAGCCGCCCCCATTAGTCCCAGCCAAAGAATAAAAATAACGTTTAAAATAAAATTGGATATTACCGTTATCAGATTAAACAGCGATTCTATTGCCGGAAAACTTGTCTGTGCAAAGATATTGCCTAGTATGATCTTTCTTCCACTAACCACAATAGCAAGGCATATCACAATTAAAAATGTTAAGCCAGAGAGATACTCCTTCCGTTGCAGCAAACAGCATATCACATAATATCCCGTCAGCAGCGCTGCAAACGCCAACGGTGAAGCAACACGCAGCGCTCTTTTCAAACCGCTGTTCAGCATCCCAATCCCCTCTTTCAATGTATCCCGCACATAATATTCCGTAATCTTCGGGTTAATACTCCTCCTGACAACAAAATACAGCTGATAAAAACCTTCCGCAAACAGTACGGCAAAAGAATAGATTCCAATCAGATAATCGTCTCCCACGAAAAACCCAAGGCAGATGATATCCACCTTGGTATTAAGCTCATTCACCAAATTGGACAAAAGAATACGAGTACCAAAGCTGGCATGTCTCTTCAGATATTTTAAACCGGGATGCCTGATAAACAATCCTCGATGAATCAAGTAGCCCACACAGGCTGCCAAAACCACAAGCTCGGCCCCTGTGAAACTGGCAGTAAGCCACTTATAATCACATTGCAAAGCGCCCATGACCCAGACAATCACCACAATTACCAGATATCTCAATGACTGAAAAAACGCATATGACTTCATCATTGACAATCCGTTCAGATAATTTAAAAGAATCTTATTCAGCGAAAAGAAAACCAAGCCCGGCATAAGAATCTGCATACTTGTCAACAGTCTACCGTGTTCCGTTATAATTCTGGGCAGCAACAGCTCGATCATGCCGACACAAACAACAGAAAACATCAAAACGCCTGCCATTGCAGAGGACAGAATCATTTCCTGCTCCCTACGGGCATCCTGGTATTCCGGAATCAAACGCATCACCGACATGTGTACGCCCCATACCGTAATTTGAGAAAGTACACCATACCACGCCTGCGCCCTGCTAAAAACGCCTAAGGCAGCTGCGTCATAAAAACATATAATCAAAAAATTAATCAAGAAACCGCTGATGGACAGAATAACTACACTGCCATAATTCCAGATCAGCCCTTCCACAAACTTACTATTAACACCATTCTTCATTTTTTTTCTTTATCAGGTTCTCCTTGTCCCCTACACTACACGCCAACAACCATATTGCCGCTGGCATAATCTGAACAAGTGTTTTCCGACCCGAATCATAATATCCATAATGCAGCCATACCTCTGCCCTAAACAAACAAATAAAATAAATCAAAACAATGTAACCCAAAATCATAGAAACAATATATTTTTCTGTACTTTTCCCATTTTTTATCACAATAGGACATAATAGCAAAATAAATGTCCAGATTGCACCAGCATTGATGCGGTCATTCATTCTTTCATTGTTCGAAAAATGCGACAGATAAAATGGAAGATTAGCTGATCCTATGTCTCTCTTCACAAATATAACTGTAAAAATAGTGGCCAGACAAACCCCGCTCACCAAAATCAGGAAATAATGCCTTTTTAAATAATCTAACCATGACCAGGGCTTGCTAAAAAACCAAGATGCCACAACAACAAGCAACGCACCCGCAATCAATAGCATTCCCCTTTGTGGCGTCCAAAACGTCGGATCCCCATCGTTCCCTATCACTATCATTTGAAAGACATTCCAAACAATAAGAATTCCAGCTACTGCTAAAATAATCCTATTCATTTTCAAGGACGAGTCCTCCATTCCCAGAGTCAACGCCAGGAAAAACATAACGTACACCGCTCCCTCAATTCTTGTCAATAAAATCACAGTGGCCGCAATCACTACAAGCCATTCAAATCTCGCTATATTTATCTTCTTTTTCATTAAAATAATTACAAAGAATATCAAAAAATATACTGCGGTTGGTCCATGTACTGCCATCACAACCGCACTGTACACAAAGTCAAAATTAGTAATCAAGAGCAAAATTCCTGTCCCCAATGCCGCTATTGCCATGTAGTTACATTTCTTATTGTTAATATAGTAGAATCCTGCACACATAATACCAATATCACAAATAGCCATCAACGGATAAAATACATATACCGCATCACATCTGAACAAATACCCCATCGACATAATCGTTGGCTCCAACATCCCAAATGGCGCTATATATTCCAAAACATCCCGCATGCTGCCAAAAATTGCCATATGATAAGCATAAGTACATCTCGTAGCCGAATCTGAATATATATTACATATTTTAAAGCACGCGAAGAAGTAAGTTACTACAAATGCTAACAATATAAACTGAAAACAGATCGCCCTGTCCAGCTCCTTTAGCTTATTCCATTGTCTAAACAAGCGAATTCCTACTCCCAAAACCACACATACTGTTACAGTAAGTATATTATATGGAATATTAAAAATCATTAAAGCAACGCAGGCTATACACCATACCGCTGCCCCTACCGGCAGGCTTAAGAACAGTGCCAGATACGGATAATCCCTGCCCCAAAGAGGCAATACAATAGCAGCGCCAATCATCAGCAGTATCAATATGATAAAAGTCTGCTTTACTTCCCGAAACGATCCATTTTCCGCATAAGCAAATAAATCTATCCCCTCACCGCTGAGCACAATATCATTTGAATGATTTAGCACAGCATCAAAAAGTTCTTCCGAACAAAAGATATACCGGTCCCCCCATTCTGCCATTTTGATATTACGCGTATGTTCCCAAAACTCATCTATCACAAAATAATCGGAATCAAAATCCCTAAATGGATACGATAATATCATCTTAGCCGCATCTTCTGAGATCACGCTTTCCTGTCCAACAACAACCCGGCGTGCCGGAACTGCCATCGTATATAAATACCGATGCTTTTCATTATCCTTTTCCTGTTCGGATACGATCAGATTCTTACCGTCAAAATAATATTCTGCAAAAACTTTTTCACGCCCTAACTCTTCCGCATTTCCATCCACCAACACGCTGTACAGTAATGTAGTGTTGGCCCCCGGAGATAATTTGTCCGTATAGTTTGTATCTCCAGCAAATAATACCAGAAACGCAGCGATTATCACCGTTCCGAGGCAAAAATACCAGCAGCGTATGTCCTTTCCCAAGTAACGCAGCACAATGATTTCAAAAATAAACAGTCCCAAAACAAAAGGGAGCGCTATATGATCAAATTCACCAAAAATAGCCTGGTATACCGCCTGCATGAGATTGGGCATATGATTCGATATCAATGCAAAACTCATACACGCCAATATGCTTACCGTGATTTTCAGTAAAATCTTTTTATTCATCGGCATTTTCCTCCCAATACCACACCAGCATGTGAAGACAATTTATAATTCCTTTGTTCTTCTAGTCAAGCTCATCAAACCGCTCCACATTCCACATTATAGAGTAGCGCTATACGTTCTGTCAAATTTCGGACATCAATCAAATCATCTCCGCCCATTATCTATCCGCATACCCCTTCTCCAAAATATCCGCAATCCGCTCGCAGGCATGTCCGTCCCCATACGGGTTGGAAGCGCACGCCATCCGATCGTATGCCCCCCGGTCGTTCAGAAGCCTGCTAAATTCCTCGTAGATGGTATCCTCATCCGTTCCGACCAGCCGCAGCGTACCTGCCTCAATTCCTTCCGGGCGCTCCGTCGTGTCCCGCATCACCAGCACCGGCTTGCCGAGCGACGGCGCCTCCTCCTGAATCCCGCCGGAATCAGTGAGAATCAGGTAACTGTGTTTCATAAAATTATGGAAATCCAGCACATCCAGCGGCTCTATGATATGCATACGCTCTTCCTTTCCGTCAGCCGCCTGGTCGCCAAACACCTCATCTGCGGTCCTGCGCACCTGCGGATTCATATGAATCGGATAAATTGCCTTTACATCCGGGTGCTCTTCCATAACCCGTCGTATGGCGCGGAACATATGATGCATAGGCTCTCCCAGATTCTCCCGTCTATGGGCGGTAATCAAAATCAGACGGGAGTCCGCCGCCCAGTCCAGTTCCGGGTGGGAATACGCTTCCCTGACCGTCAGTTTCATCGCGTCAATAGCCGTATTTCCAGTAATCCATACTTTGCCCTTATCTTTCCCTTCTCCTAAAAGATTCTCCGCCGCCTGCGCCGTCGGCGCAAAATGGTACTGCGCAATCAGAGAAACTGCCTCCCGGTTAAATTCCTCTGGATATGGCGAATAAATGTTGTGCGTGCGAAGTCCCGCTTCCACATGACCGACCGGGATCTGCTTATAAAAACATGCCAACGCCGTCACAAACGTGGTTGAGGTATCTCCGTGGACAAGCACGACATCTGGTTCGCATTCCTCCAAAACCGCCTTGATCGCATTGAGGATACCGGTCGTCACGTCAAAGAGCGTCTGGTTCTCTTTCATGATCGCAAGATCATAATCCGGCGTCACCTCAAACGCCTGCAGCACCTGATCCAGCATCTGCCGGTGCTGACCTGTCACACATACCAGCGTCTCAAGCGTCTTTCTTTTCTTTAATTCCCTGACTAACGGACACATCTTTATGGCTTCCGGTCTGGTCCCAAAAACAAGCATGATTTTCTTCATCTTCCGCCACCTTATTTTTTCTTTAAACAGCGTAAATCATTCAAGGAGAATGCAAGGTATTCTCTGAATCGAACGCAGCGGCGCTCAATTCTCTAAATGTGGTATACGCCCGGTAAATCAATGATGTTCTGGCAGTCCAGCACTACTTTCCCCGCCAGTCTCTGCACATTCTCCCTTATCTGCCTATGTTTTACCATAATTACAACCATATCCACGTCTGACAGAAAATCTTCTAGGCTGTGATACTGATTATCCACAATATCCTCCCCGATAAACGGATCGTATGTCTTCAGCCCTGCAGCCAGATGTCTTGCCTGACTCTCCAGCAGCTGCAAAGTGGGGGACTCGCGCACATCATCTACATTTTCCTTATATGTCAAGCCATATAAACCAACTCTGGATATGTCCTTAAGCCCTTTTTCACGCATGATCTCATAGATTCTTCCGAGCACAAAGTCGGGCATCCCATCATTCGTCCGCATGGACTCGTCAATCACTTTCGCCAGCGACGGATAATCTCCCACCAAAAACCACGGATCTACAGAAATGCAGTGTCCTCCTACTCCCGGTCCGGGTTGTAGAATGTTCACGCGGGGATGCATGTTGCAGATTTTGATGATCTCATAAACGTCCATTCCGTCATGTCTGCATATTTTTGCCAGTTCGTTTGCGAAAGCAATGTTCACCGCCCGGAACGTGTTCTCCACAACCTTTGTCATCTCTGCCGTTCGGATATCCGTCACCACAATCTCTCCTTGGCAGAAAGAAGCATACAGTTCTTTTATCCGCTCTCCCACTTCCCTGTCATCCGCGCCGATTGTCCTGTTGTTGTGCAGAAGCTCATATACCATATTGCCGGGAATAATCCGCTCGGGCGCATGAACCAGATGTACATCCTTTCCCGTCTCCAGTCCCAGTTCCTCAACGATCGGTCTCACGCTCTTGTCAATAGTACCCGGTGAAATAGTTGACTCAATCACAATGACCGCTCCCTTCGGAGCTACCTCCAAAACACTCTTTACCGCAGCAGACACATATGCCGGGTCGACTTTTTTACTAAACTTATCATAGGGCGTCGGAACGGAAATAATGTATGTATCCGTCTTCTGATATTCTGTTGAAAAAGAAATGCCCGCATCCAGCGCGGTCTGAAACAGCTCCTCAATTCCCTCTTCCTTAAAAGTCATCTTGCCCGCTGCTAAAGAATCCACAACCTTTCGGTTATAGTCCGTCCCCACAATCTCCACGCCATGCGAAGCCAGCATCAACGCCGTCGGCAACCCAATATATCCCAGCCCAATCACATTTACCATGTTTTTCCCTTTCCTGTAAAAGTATTATCCCCTTCAGCCCTCAATAAAATCAATAATCGGCTGCATTACCGATTGCATGCTGACCCGTGAGACAGCCGACTCACGGATTTTCCAAGCCAGCTTTTTCTTTTCCCCGTTTTCTTTCTTCAGCTTCTCATAAAATTGTATCACTTCCCTAATATCCACGCTCTGCGCATCATTGGAAAAAGTCTTTACATATGGATAATCTTCCTCCAGCACATCCACCGGGCATCCGGTAATAAACGGCATTCCCTTCGCCAGATACTCCCTTGTCTTTAAGGCGCCTAGCGTATAGAGCCCCAGCTTATACATACCGAAAGAGCCCAGCGCGATATCACTCCCATCATACAGCTCGTCCAGTTCTTTTCCAGACTTATTCGGGTAAAAGACAACATGATCCCGCAGATGATATTTCTCTGCAAGTTCTTGATAACCAGCTTTCTCCGGTCCGTCCCCGACAAGCCGGAGCGTCACTGTATATCTGTTTTCACCGCTCTCATAATACTCTCTCATGCCATCAATAATGCGTTCATAACCATGGTGCCTCTGCATGTATGCCACGCCAATCAAGGTAATTTCCTCTTCCCGATAAGCGCCTCCCACTAACGCTACATCCTCCACCTGTATGCCGTTAAAAGTGCAGAGCGTCGGCACGCCGAAAATCTCTTTATCGCTTGTGTAAGTCACAAACCGATCGACATATTTTTTTAGTCTCCCCCGGTATATCCGCTCCTTGATATAAAAGGGCCACGCGTTCCACTTCGCGAAATCGTCCCTGTCGTAAGGGTATGTGAAAATCTCTATGATAATTTTACATGCCGGATATTTTTCTTTCACGTTTTTCCAGAACATAAGATAAGCCCTGTCCGCCACCGCACGCCGCACATATATAAAATCAGGGTTTTCCAGCTTCTGCAAAGCCTTATCATAATCCCTGGCTATAGACGCGGTGGGAAACAGACCGAAAATCCGCTGCACAAACGATCTGTCCGTCGCCCTGATTTCAAGCTCGCTCATATCATAATGTTTGGAAAACTCCTTTATCTGCATGTCAATCTTCTTGCTAACGCCGATTGACTCTCTTCCCTGAAAATGAATATAGTACCCTTCTTTCATCATGCAAATTCCTGTCTCGCTTAATTAATTTCCTTCAGCATCCTTACAAACTTCTCTGCATTTTCATCTGCGTTATATTTTTGCTCCCACAACACTCTCGCATTTACATGCATTTTGACCGTCTCCTCATCCGACATATGATAAAACCGGGTGAGCGCGCCGCTGACATCCTGCGCCTGTGGATTCTCCGGCAGCAAAATGCCGCTGCCGTCTATCATATTCGGAAGCTCTCCCACCGCCGTAGCGATAACCGGGATGCCGAACGACATTGCCTCCTGCACGGAAACCGGACTGCCCTCCGTGGACGACGTTGTCAGGAAACAATCTATGCAGTTTTCCCCATAAAACCGCATAATTTCTTCCACTGGCACAAACCCTGTCATCTCATAAGAAATATTTTCCTTATCACCCAGAAGCTTTTCCGCATATTTCACAGTTTCCTCATAGTGGCTGCCTGTTCCGAAATGAGTCCATCGAATCCTAATATCTTTTATCCGTGCCAGCCCTTCGATGATAAGTGGCACCCTCTTTAACGGAATTACATGGGAACAGCTTACAACATGAAAGGGCTCCCGCCTCCCGCGAAACCAATTCTTTTGAGCGGAGCCGCTATCTGCCGTCCCAATCGGCGCTGCAATATACTTTTTCCCGACCATTTCTCTTTTGCCCCAATGTGACAGATAATATTCCATTCCCGCATCCGCTACGAAAAAAAGCCGGTCTACTGTTTTATCCATATATTCCCGGAAAGGCTGCCTGTTATGGGGATTTCTCTCATCATACAAATCATATCCGTGTATTCTGGAAATCACCCTCAAGTTCGGATATCGTTTCTTCTCCATCAAGAAGGCGAGACAGTCCGCGTTAAACCAATAAGAATACACCAATTCTCCCCCGGTTATCAGCCGATTTCTTTTCACATAGCTGCGCATCTGCCCCGCCATTGCATAATACACAACCGCGTCATAGAAACGCCCGGCTACATCCTGACCGCTTTTCAAAATTTTCATGCATTCCCCGACGCCATATGAAGAGCATAAAAATCCAATCAACGCCTTAAACTTTTCTTTAATGCCAAATTCCCGCATGCAGTGATGCAGGGTAATACGCTCGTCAAGCGGCATTTTCTGTTCTGTCGATGGAGACACGGAAATAATATGCACATCAAAACATTCGAGCAGCTTTTTCAGCTCTGACCGAACAAAAGAGTATTCTCCCGGCTCAAAGGGGTACTCATCAAAAAGTATAACCAGCTTTTTCTTCAAATCTCTATCCCCACTCGCGCTTTTACTCACTCTTTCGGAGACGTGCGGCGGATCTGTACTGCTTTGCTGTAGGCAATGGAAATTCCCAGCAAAGTGAGTAACTGCATCCTGTGCGTAAATATATAATGAACTCTTGACTGATTGGCCAGCACCACATACCAGACATAGGGATAAACCGCCACAATCAGGAAAGGAAACAATGGCTTCAAATTATCTTTATCAACATGAAATTTCACAAACAGGACAATCAAAACCACGAGTATCAAGAAAATGATACATAAAAACCACTTCCAATCCTCGCTTGTAACTCCCGGGGGCAAAAGGGCAAACAAATTCAAGGCAACCGCTCTCACACTTTCAAGCGCACGCTCTCCTGCTGCACTCCCGTTTGCCGCCACGCGCCTTAACCCATTCGCCACCCCTTCCTGAACTACATTGTATTTCAAAATCGGACTCGCGACCACCCACTTCATGCTCCAACAGCCTGCATAGCCAAACGCCCAGGTCATCGAAACATTGATCAGATTCCACATATTATGGCGTAGCGAATCTTTTCCAAATCTTGCATGCTCCAGAAGCATAAGATAAATCAATGGTACCCCCAATGTCACAAAAGGCGCAGTCTGCATATCAACATAACTTGTCAGCATACCTAATATGAGAAAGAGCACTCCTCTCTTTTCAACAGAGAAATTCTTTTTATGCAAATACGCTCTGTCAATTATCAGTATCGCCGCCATCATAACAAAAAAGTCCGAGCTGTAACTCAAAGAAAACGGTATGACAATCGGATATATGACACAGAGACATGCCGTCCATAAATACACCATGCGGTTACCGAAATTTTTTTGAAGTCTCAACGCCACAGCCATGCCAAGCAGCAGATGGAGGAACATATAAATATACCGAATCTGCACATAAGAAAACAGGATCATCATCGGGCGCAGAAACACTAGATACCCATGCCAGTATCTCGCATAATCATTACAGCTCATCGCCTTATAAAATACGGAAGCTTCCGGCTTGTCTGGCACTACATTCAAAATCATTCCATAATCCGTTCTGTTATCCAGCTGCGCGCCTCTGGAATGTGAAAAAGCCCACTCCCATATCAGTCTCTCGCGGGTGAACGGATACTCGTTCTCATTCCCATTTTCATCGAAAACTGCCAGACTTTCCGCCTGCTTTTCACTCACCCAATCACTTGGGATACAGAACGCCAAGACCATCAGGAAGAAAAAAAGTGCGGTACAGACGACAAAAATGCCAGCCAGCTTTGCCAGATACCCCGCAAACCATACCTTCCTTCCCTTACTCAAAGTTGCTTCTTTCATTGCTCCATCTTTCCTTTCAAAAATATACTTTCAGTATCGCAAGCACCGTAAGTGCCATGCTTTTTTCAATCACGTTGCCATCTTCAAACATCAGGGAAATATCTTTTCCCAGCTCTCCACCGACTCTGTCCCGGTTTTTGTCGTAGTATTCTCTGTAATACCTCTGTATTTCCGTATTTCCCTGATACCAGAAATCCAAAGGATTCATGTTATCCTTGTTTTGCCGTTTAAGGATTTTACATACATTCTGGCCCAAAAGTCTCTGCGTCGTCTTCACTTTTCTGAAAAAAATATGGTCTTCCCGGGGCTTAATGCCTCCCCACTTCTCCCAGCCGAAGTCAGTGGATTGCGGATATTTTTCTAACATCCACTTTAAATAAATATGATGTTCCTTTCTATATAAAAAAGGAATGGAAAACACTGTATTTAAAAAGTCAACATCCATAAACGGAGATGCCGTTTCCATATAATGCTGTCTAATCATATAGGAGGACTGTGCTCCCAAAATTCCTCTTGTGTAGATCGCAAACATCTCCTGACAGACATAAGAATCGGTCACGTTCTCCGAAAATTCATAAGAAAACTTTTCCGAATATCTATGATATCCCAGCTTTGGACTTCCGTAATTAAATTCTCTGTCATGATAAAAGGTAGAAAGAACCGCGTCCCCAATCATACCTGTGTGCTCTATGCCAAACTGATTCGCGTTTAGAATTTTAAGAAGTCGATCTCCCCCTGTAATTCCGGTATAAAGCGCCGCCCCGTTGTTCCTTGAGATAATCTCATCAATATCGTACATCCAGCCAATATCATCCAGCGGCTTAAAGATATATTCATGTCCCAGATAATTGGCTATTCTGCCCGATATTTTTTCGTCCAGATATCCTGAACGGCAATATGTCACATTAAGCTGATCCGTATACCCCATGTCATGCGCTACCCACGACACCATCCGGCTGTCCAGCCCGCCGCTTAAATCCACCAGATGCCGATATCCGTATTCTCTGTCCTTCTCAAATTCCCGTCTGACAGCTTCTCTGAATGCCCTGTCAATTTTCTCGACAGCCTCCTCCTCGGACATCTGTTCTTCCCGGTCCGATATACGATAATAATTTTCTATCTTTATCTGACCGTCTCCTATACGCGCAAGCTCCCCGGGAAGGAGTCGGTTAATTTCCTTTACAAAGGTACTGTCATCCAGCATATATCCATAAGACAGCATGTACTTCGCCGCTGTCTCATTAAAATGGTACGCAATCCTGTTAGCCTTTAAAACCGCAGTCATATATGGGATGTGGTTTGATACCATCCATTGATTTCCGTTTACGTAATAGTAGACCGCTTTCACAGAGACCTGATCGGTATAAACTGTAAGTCCGGCAGTCTGTTTATCGAAAGTGTATCCGCAAAATCCTCCTCTGAGTATCTGCAGGCATCTTCCGGCATCCGTTCTCATAGCGCACGCGAAGGATTGCTGCCAATCCTTTCCGTTCTCTGCCATCACTGCATTTTTATTATGCACATAGCCATCCAAAAAAGTGATCTGCGTTTCTTCCTCCAAAAATACCTGATCTTTCGGAAATTTATTGAGGAGATTATTATACTGCTTAAAATGTCCAAAATCCACGGTTTCACCCAGACATTTTATATTCATGTTTCCCGCAGCCAAAAAACCATGCACCATTTTCTTACCTCGTTTATTACTCAGAAGATGCTTGCTATTCTCCTCGCATGTTTCGCACTACCGCTACAGCCTTTCCCATCATAGCACACTCCTATTTTCAATGCAAATAATTTAATAGCGTTCCGCCCTTCCAAACCGCCCCTTCCGATAATCCCCGACACCCCGCAGGGTCGCCCTGACCAACTCTTTTTTCCCCTGCACAAACCACAACAGACAACATACCGTCCGGTTCAGCGCATAGTAGGCAAGAAACAGCGGATACCGCCCTCCCAGATGTAACCTATTGCACAAAAGCCAGTTGCGGGCTATATAGTAAGCGCAGAGCGGGCTGTCCGCCCCCTTCGTGCTCGCCCCAACCTTATGGTACATCACCGCCTTCGGGCAGTAATAAATCGGAATCCCCAGCTTACACAGGCGAAAACTATATTCCGTATCCTCATAATAGAGAAAAAAGCGCTCGTCCAGCGTGCCCGCCTCATCAATCACACTCATCGGAATCCACAGACAGCATCCCGTGGCAAATCTGATCTCCGTTTCCCGGTCATACTGCCCCTCGTCCGCCTCATCCAGACCGATATGCCGCACTTTTTTGATTATGGGTGAAACGCTTCCTCCCGCCGACCAGATCCGCTTTCTGTCATCACCGTAATAGATCTTCGGCGCGATCATGCAGCCCGGGTGTCTTCCGGCACACTCCCACAGCCGTGAGAGCATATCGGATGCAATTTCCGTATCATTGTTTAGGAGCACGACCGCATCCGCTCCCCACGCCTTTGCCCGGCTGATCCCCTCGTTATTCGCGCGGGAGAATCCGTAATTGTCATCCAGCCGGATAAACTCCAAACGCCCGTCTTTCGCATACTGCTCCTCCAGCAGACGCATGGAAGCATCCTGCGAGGCGTTGTCTACTACGACGATTTTCAGTTCTTCCATGCCAACGTTTGCAAGTATGGATTCGATACATGCCGTATTATATTTTTTCCCGTTATAATTCACCAAAATGACTGCCAGTTTCATATTCTCACAGTTCCCGCTCTTTGTCGTCACCACCTCTGTCTGCGGTCTTCCAAAGCAGCGCACCTTTCTATGCTAAATACTTTCGTAAAAGTTCAAAGTATTTTCTGCTCAGTTTCATCTGGTCGTACCGTTCAAAATCCATCTCCGCAATCCTGTCAATCGGGTTTTGCATCACTCGGATCCACTCTTCCACATCATGGGGATTTTTCACATAATTTGCCTTTCCCTGTGTCACTTCTGAAATGCACGTCCTGTCGGTGGCAATCACTACCGTTCCAAAAAGCATCGCCTCGATCGGAGGCATTCCAAAACCCTCAAACACGCTGGGAAAGAGAAACGCACGGCAATACTTATACAGCGCGTTCCGCTCGGCATTTTCCACAAAGCCTGTGAGCGTCACTTCCTGCTCCAGCCCCCGCTCCCGAATCCGGCTTTCCAGCTTCTCCCGGCTCTCGCCGTTCACCCCGGAAATCAACAGTCTGCAAGGCAGATTCGTCCCCGTATTCTTAATCCGCTCCATCACGCCAATCAGCGTATCCAGATTCTTATGCGGAATCAGCTGTGCCACAGTATAATAAAACGCCTTCTCTGACACCTGATATTTTTCCGCCAGCTGTTCAAAGGGAACCACTTCCTCCCTGTCCACCGTAATCGGATTGTAAATAGTTGTGATTTTCTCACGCTTCACATGATATTTTTGCCTGACGTCATCTCTCACCCAGTCGGATATCGCCACGAGATGTCTGGAAAGATGCGCGTCCAGCCACCAGCAGAGTCTGGAATAAGCAATTTCATGGAATGGGTGGTATTCAGGGTAATGCGCCGCCTGCAGATCATGAATCACATTGACATAGGTGATGCCGCCGTTAAACAGCGGGCGGCAGTATACCGGTATAAAACATCTGCGGATTCCTCTTTTTCGGAGGAAACGGTTCTGGCAGAAAAAGTTCCACAAAATACGTCCCGCAATGTTCGCCGAAACCACTTCCGTCTCCAAAAGTTCAAACCGGTCATCCTCCGTATAATGTCGAAATGTCTCCCGGTTGTCCTTCGATACCATCAGATAAAGATGAAACGGCTCCTCAATCCGCAGGAAACCATCCAGCAGATTTCTGATATAAAATTCTGTTCCGCCCACCTTCTTCGGGCGGAGCCAAAGTAAATCAACCGCAGCGACAAGCATAGTTTCCCTTTCTCAATTTCCATCTGTCCCTGAGACTTCATGGCTCCTTTCATATACCACAATGTCTTCCACAACCGGCGTCGTGCCGTCAAAATATGCGCCGTCCGCCGTATACCATCCATCAAATATCCTGTCTCCGCTTCGCGTCCCCGGTACATCTCCCGGCAGCCTCTCCATGCATGTTCCTTTTATGACGCTCATATAATTGCGGACGTCTCCCTCTTCTGCGCAGAAACATACCGTACAGACTTCTCTGCCTTCTGTCCACACTTCATCTAAGAATGGCTTTCGCGCTGACAGAAAATCTCGGATTCTCTGAACTTCGCGGTCATAATCAACCTGCCCGCCGTAAATCTCTTTCCATCTGATCAGATCCATATCTTTGGAAACGCTGATCTCCGATGTATATTCGTCGATTTTTTCATCCTGAATCGTCTCCATATAGTCGGCAAAAAACTCCCCATAGCACACAGACACCATCTGCCTGAACTCAGGATGTCCATTCAAGCGCCAGAACAGCGTCGTCGGATCTGTCCCCCTCTGCATCAGATAGCACAGATCCCCCGTTGACTCGTTAATCCCGTCCAAATTGGCATAAGCTTTGTCATAATCCCACACAGGTCCCGCAAACAGTTTTGGACTGACCCCATCCCTCGGTTTATAGAAAAAGGAGCTGGTCGCCCCACCGCCGTTGTTTTTCGTCAGTTCCTCCACAATATATTTTTGCGCAAAAGAACGCATATCTATGTACTCTGTAAAACTCATTCCGCTTTCCGGGTTCACGCCATCATCAGAGACGACTGCCCTCTCCATAGCATTCACAAGTCCGCTGATATAATCCACCTGCGCCGCCGAAGCATAAGCCGGTTCTTTGACCGTATACAGATCTTTCAACGTCTCCGTATAAAACCCGCTGATTTCCTCCCGGTATTTTTCCGACACATCCCTTTCCAGAAGATACCCCCCGCTGGAATCTGATGGCTCGACAGGAATCGCAACTCCTTTCTTTGTCTCTGTGTCAAAACGCCCACAGCTTTCTATATCCCTGTTCAGTTTTTTGTTTTCTTCCTCCAGATCGGCAATCGGCACTCTCTCCGGGTCAATCTCTACTTTCTCACATAGCTGGTACATACCGTGATATCTGTGATTTACATAGAGATCAATATACTGCGACTGCGGCGATCCGACCATTCCTGCCGCCACCCCCATATCGTAGGTAATCTTATTGCGGATATAGGATCGGTCCTCCACATTGCTCAGAAGAATCCATTTGTCGGCGCTCCCCATACCAAAAAGGTCAGCCCGGTTTTTCAGCCGGATGCCGTAGGACTTTTTCGGATAAGCCCAGGTAGAATTTCCCCTTCCCGAAATACGGTCCAGCCTATCTGCGCAGACTACATTCCCATCTGTATCAAACAAGACAGCTCTTCCTTTTTCCGCATAATTTTTGTCCGCATCCAGCTGATTCATGGAACCGCTGTCCGTCTCCAGAAAAACAGCCGGAAGATTTTCCGAATGCATGATGACTACTTCCTGTTTTTCCAGCCTTTCCCCTCTCCTGCCGCAAAAATACATATCGTATTTTTCATTGTAATCCAAAGCGCCGATTCCCTCGCCGTTTATCAGTGGTATCTCCCCGCTTTTTCCCGAAAAAACCACCCTTTCTGCTCCCGAAAAGAAAATTCTCACCTCATTCTGTTTCGCATAGGATGGAAGAAACAAATAGCTGATCTGTTCCGCCGCATCTGTAAAACAGAAAATTGTCTGTTCTGATACGGAATTACCCAAAACAAAACAGAGATTGTCCATGTAACTGCCGTCTCTGCTTATCCGGTTATATTCGCCTTTTCCCATAAACGTCACGACGGCAATCAGGGAAATAGCCAGAAGACCAAGTATTCCCCGTCTTTTTATCCTGTATGTCATACCCCGTTTTATAACTCCTCAAACTAATCCATATAGCTATTCTATGTCTTTCTTCTCCAACTCTCTCACACGCTTGTCCAGAATCGCCACCTCCTGCGTCAGTGTCCTTATTTTTCGATTCTGGCGCGACGCAATCGAAGTTAGGGACAACAGGATCATAATGATAAATCCGATCGCAATGATAAACAGACCGTTCATATTGTCCTGAATGCCAAATATATGAATAATTCTTGTTAAGAGTTCTGGCACAATGACCAGAATACCCATAATCAGCCCCGCCACCAGCCAAAGCAGCGTGTATTTCAGGTTAAGCGCCTTTTTCTTCAAAAAATACAGAATAATAGCAAAATAGCAGACCACCGCAACGATCAACGTTACTCTGAGTGTAGCAGGTATCATATTCCTTGCTCCTTCCCACTTGAATTCTGAAGATCTTCACGCTTTTCTCTGCGTATCCCATACCCCATACGACAGATCAGAATCGCTAGAGTGACCTTAATCATATAGTAAATGGATTTTTTAAAGGTAATAGAGCTTATCCCGCCTTCCCTGGCACGCATCCGCACCGGCACTTCCTTCACTCTTCCCAGATGCATGATTGCCGCCACAATAGCCTCCGGCTCCGGGTAGTCCATGGGGTAATCCTCACTATATATTTTGATAAACATCTTATTCACCACGCGATACCCGCTAGTCACATCCATAATATGCCTGCCGGTAACCAGCCAGATCAGCCCGCTCAAAATATTAATCCCCATTCTGCGGCTCAGTGTGGACTGGAACCCCTCTTTTTCCAGAAAGCGGGAGCCGATCACAACATCAGCCTCCCCGTTTGCAATCGGTTCCAGGAGCCTGTCCAGATAGGCGATATCATGCTGCCCGTCCCCGTCCATCTGCACGGCGATATCATAATCATACTTGCGCGCATAGATATATCCCGCCTGCACCGCACCGCCGATCCCCATATTGATCGGGAGATCCAGATAATGATAATTTTCCCTCCTGCACAAGTCGGGCGTATTATCCGTGGAGCCGTCGTTGATCACGAGGTAATCATATTTCGGCGCAGCCTCCATCATATGCTTCACCACATGCACGATGTTTTCCGCTTCATTGTATGCCGGTATGATTACCAGCACTTTTTTCTTCCTATCTTCCATAACCTGACTTCCTTATTCCTGGGAACCCTTCTTCCCTTTCAGCAATCTGTTTCTTAAAATCTCTCTCAGCCTCAGTCTCCATAGCTGCCTGAACAAAAGATACAAAGCGATATAAAAAGGTCCAAACGTATACACCAGATATCTCTGCTGCCCGAAAAACACCAGAGAGATCACCAGCACTGTCACCAGATTTGTCCCAAGCACAAGCGCCATCATCTCAGCTTCCTCCTTCCGCGCACGCACATCCCAATAACCCCAGATCATCAATGCCAGCGCAGACAGATACAAAAAAGCAGTAATCAGATGACACAGCATGTACAGCGGAGCGACCTGGAAAAAAACCGTGCTGATAAACGCCTGTGGAAGCATAACCAGCGTGTGATATAAAAAACGCCCGAAATGCACCCTGATCAATGTCAGACCAATCTGGCACAGGCTGGACAGCCTGATATCGCTGTATTCCTGCGATTTGATCATTTCAGGCGCATACTGCACATAATATTCAGACGGCACCCGGTCACAGACGGTGCCGATTTTCCCGATTCCTCCCACGACATCCTTCCACATCCATAATCCTTCTTCCGCATAAGCATATCGTAGTTTCTCCGCATCCACCGTCTCGTACAGCGCCAGATACAGCCCCTTTATGACCGAATCTTCAAAAAGTGCTGCATCCTCGTAATCCGCCTCATACATGCCTCTGGAAAAAATCAGCGTCACGTACTGGCTGCCACCGTAACCCTTGTCAACCAGTGGCTTTTCCTCTACACGCTCTGTCTCCTCCTCAGGCTCTGTCTGTTGCTGCTTCTCTTCCTGAAGACGCCGATACTCTTCCGGCTGCTGCACCTGCAGACCGAACTGATAAAAGGGGTGGTCGTTTTGCATGACCGTCCGATACCCTCTGACAATCCCGGAAAACAAAATCATTCCACACAGACTGACTGCCAGACATCCCGCAAAACCGAGCAGCAGGCAAACAACCTTTTTTTTTCGATTTATCTTTTTCCCCCGCATATAAACCAGATACAGAAAGACAACACCGCAAACACCAAAAAGCATCTGCAGCTGGGGACGCGTTGCCGCCAAAAGCAGCGTCATACAGAATGCACCGCAAAACCAGCCATAGTGTTTTCTCCAAACCGCTTTGAGAAGGAAACTCAGAAAGAAATAGAAGATCGAATAGGATATCCCTTCTGTCAGGACAGCCTGGGTCATCACCGCCATAGGCATTTCAATCGTATACGGATACAACGCCGGAATACAGATTAAAATTCCTTCTGCCAACCGAAGACCAAACTTTTTCCTGATCGTCTCTTCCAAAAGCAGTATAGAAAAAACAGCCAAAAAAGTCTGCTCAATAACAACCGCCCACAAAAAAAATTTATCTCCAAACAGCCACTGGTTAAATAGTAAAAGTATCTGATAGACAGGCATAATGCCCTCCTGCCAGCGAAGCCGCATATAACTGCCGCTGTCATCAAACATCACTGCCCCACTGTGACCCGCAATCAGAAAAAAGGCGCTCAGAAAAATGAACAGCAACAATTGAAATCCATATTTAGTTCGAAAGCGTTTCCCCTGTTCCCTCAACGGTGTTCCTCCATTTCAGCCTTCCCGTCTGCTATACTTCGACAAACACCTCATCCTTACTGCGCTCAACTACCTCACCATCCCCCACCTCGTAGATCACATCCACATTGCGGATCGTGGTAAGCCTGTGCGCAATGATAATCATGGTTTTCATGCCCTGCAGATGCTCAATCGCCTCCATGACGGCCGCCTCCGTCTCATTGTCCAGCGCGGAAGTCGCCTCGTCAAGCACCAGAATCTCCGGGTCATGGTAGAGCGCTCTGGCGATGCCGATCCGCTGCCTTTGTCCGCCGGATAATCTGACGCCCCTGTCACCTACAATCGTCTCCAATCCATGAGGCAGGCTCTCCACAAAATCTCTCAACTGTGCCTTTTCCAGCGCCGCGTTCACCGCATCCTCGTCAATCTGTCCTTCCTGCACACCAAAAGCAATATTATTGCGGATCGTATCATCGGAGAGGTAAATCGTCTGGGGAATGTAGCCAACCTGCGCGTGAAATGTCTTCGGCTGCTCATGGATATTGATCTCATCCGCCATCACCGCCCCTTTTACGGGCGTCAGCAGTCCAAGTATAATGTCCACCATCGTCGTTTTCCCAGATCCGGTGGAGCCGATGAATGCCACGGTCGTGCCCTTTTTGATCGTAAAGTTCACGTCCTTTAATACCCACTCCTCCGTATCTGGATAATGATACGACACGTCCTGTACGCAGATTTCCTTTTGCAGTTTCCAATCCCTTCCGCAATCCCGCCTGTCATTATCAATCAGCCCCTCAATCTCCACCAGATCATGGTAGACAAGTTCTACGGACGGAAATGCGTAAAGCATATTGGACGCGTGCTCGTTGATCCGCCCCACGCTTGGCATCAGCCGCATTGCCGCCACCGCAAAAGCTGCAAGCTGCGAAATAAAATAAGTCATATCCGCCTCGCCAAAAACCAGTTTCACAATCACGGCAATCAGAAGACCCGTCATGGAGACAGCCTCCACCGTATACTTCGGAAGAATCGAGATCGTTCTGGCAATGCGAAGCCCTCTTGCATATTTTCCCCAATATTTGCGAAATTCGTCAGTGAAATAAGTCTCGCGCTCTAAAATCTTTATCTCCTTAATCCCGCCAAGTGACTGATTCATCCACTGAAATATTTTGCCCTCATAACCTTGATTCTCGAGCCCGAACCGCCGGCTGTACTTTCTGCTGATCAGAAGAAAGCCGCCCACAAAAACAGCCAGCAGCCCCAGCACTATGATCGTTATGGTCTTACTGATAACCAGCAGATAAATCACCATCACCGCCGCAACCGCAAGCTCCGCTCCCAGTTCCAGCGCGTAGAGTATAACCTGCATAAAACGCGACGTATCCTCATAAAGACTTCTCTGTAAAACCGCAATATTGTGATTCAGATGAAAGGTATACGGCTCCTTCATGTATGCCGCCAGCAGTCTGGTAGAGAGCTTCATCTGTGTATTGTATGAAAAGCGGAAAATATAATCTTTTTCCACAATCAGATAAACGTTTTTGACAAGATACACCATGATAATACAAATGGCAAGTATAACCATAAAGTCTTCAGCCCTGTGCAGTCCGAGCAGATCGTACATCTTTTTCAGATACCATTTCGTCTGAATCGTTTCCCGATTCTGCAAAACATCAATAAAAGGCATAAAAACCATGACTGCCAGAAGTTCAAGAAAGCTCCCGACCACAATAGCGCCCGTGAGAAACACCAGCTTTTTTTTATCCCGTCCGTCAAAAATGTATCCCAGTTTTTTGAGTATTCCCACTCTCGAATTACTGTTCTCTTTGCTCATCGGTCAGCTTACTCCTTCATCCCGGCACATTGCCTTTCCGCACTTTTTGTACTTCCATATAACTTATTTACCATCTTCGGTCTGCACAGACAGAACGCCGCCAAGATTGCTATGAGAATCCCTGTCACTTATCTTCCTCGCCGGAACCCCCGCCCATGTAGTGCCGCGTTCCGCAATATCTTTCGTCACCACGGCATTCGCCCCCACCGCCACATCATCCGCGATGTGGACTGCTCCAATCACCTTCGCGCCGCTCCCGAAATAACAGTTATCCCCGATCACAGCCGCCTCATGGCTCCCCCCTGTCGCGCCGATGGTCACGCCCTCCTGCAGGCGGCAGTTTTTTCCGGCACGCACATTTCCGTGCACCACAATCGTCCCATAGTGAGGGATCGAAAGCCCCGGTCCGAACACGTTCGGCGGAATCGTAAACCCGAGCCGCACACTCAGACGATGAAACCGCATTTTATGCCATTTCCCGATCAGTTTTCCCACCGCTCCACGGCGGCAGTTCAGATCATACTCCACCTTCCGCAGCAGAATCTCAAACTTCCAGATTTCATCCGCAAACAGCCTGGGACCCGCATCCTTCCCTCGTCCTAAAGCGAGCTGATCCTGTCTGATATATTGCTGATATGTTTCCTTACTGTCTATCATATCCTCACCTTAATCTGCTCCAGATACGCCGTATATCCCGCCGCGCGGTTCGTCTCCTCGCTGACAAACCCGTGTTTCTCCAATTTCATCTTCCCGGGCGAACGTCTCACGAACCACTCATACTCCATGTCAAGATTCCCGATATCCAGCACACGGTAACCCTGCTCAAACAGCTTCACCGCAAGGAACTTCGCAGCCACGCCCACCGAAAGCAAAAACAGCCTGTCCTTGCCGTAAGCCGTACAGGCGCCCAGAATGGCGGGAATCGCTTCATACGCATTGCTGGGGGGACAGATGACGCGCTCTATGCTGCGCGCCGTATCGAGCAGGTCATTGCCGACACCGTTGTGCGTCCTCTCCCCCTCCACCACAACAATGTCTCTATTTTCCCATATTTTTCTGATTTTAGCAAACTGTGCCCCACAGCCGCTCCTGTCAGCGGCATAATAATAGCCGCGGGAGACGAAAGTGCTGTAATACACTCTGTCTGGATTGCAGTACTTCTCATAGGTTTTTCTGTTGAAAAGCAGGTGGTCTCTCCAGAACTGCCTGCTGTCCCTGTGGTGGTCGGCAAGCGTCTCAAAAACATCCGGAATCGTCACAATCAGATCCTCGAAAGAGTAGGCAAGTATTTCGGCAAGTCCCTTCGCAATCTCCGGATCCGCCTTCTGCAGCATCAGATCGCCACCCTTTATCATCACAATCTCCCCATCCCCGAAACGCACCATGCTCTTTTCGGTATTTAACAGCACGTCTATGGTCTCGTCTATTGTATGCACCTTTATTCGATTGTGCAGGATGCCTTTCTCATATAAAAAATAGGCAATCGCCGCCAATATATCCTTGAATCTTTGTTTCAATACAAATTCTCCTGCAGAATTTTCTCTCGCATCTCTGTTATCGTATTAAAATAGCTATTAAAGTTGTACTTTCCCACCACCGCCCGGTAGCCAGCCTCACCCATGGACAGCATCCTCTCCCGGTCCGACAGCATATCGTCCAGCTTAGAAAGCAAGTCCGCCTCGTCGCAGTCCCGGAAAAGATACCCCGTCACGCCGTCCTCCACATAACACGCCGTACCGTTCGTATCGCTGCAGATTACCGGCAGCGAATAGCTCATAGCCTCCAACTGTGATACCGACGCCATCTCCAGCGTACTTGGGATCACGTAAAGATCCGCCGCCAGATACTCCCGCTCCATGTCGCGCTTTGGCACATTCGTCTTCACGGTAACCAGATTGTCCATGTCATGTTCCCGCGCATATTTTTTGACCTGTTCACAGTATTCCTTCTGAAACCGGTTTGTGGCTTCTCCCACAAGCGTCAGACGTATCTCATATTTATCCCGCAGCTGCTCCACCGCGCGCAAAAGTTCCAGATGATGCTTCCTGATTTCATACTTGCCTATACAGAGGATATGTATCCTGCCATCCGCGAAATAAGTCCGCTCTCCTGGCGCTCTGCACGGATCGACCACAAAAGGCACAAAATAGTCGTTCTCCTTCACTGTCATACCCGGGTTTTTCTCCCCCATCACAGGCGTCATGCGAAGCGGAGGCGTCATGCGGTCCACCAGACGGTGTTTCAGATCCGTTTTTGCAGGCTCCGACCAGAGCGGATTCTGGTTGTAGAGAATACAGGGGTACCCCTTCTTTCTGCAAATATAGTAAGCCGCCATGGAATACACCGAGCGCTCCCGCAAAATAACCAAATCAGGCGCAAAGCCATAGATCAGCTTTTTCAGCTTCCTGACCGGCGGAAAGCCGTGCTGTATCTTAAACACAATTGCCGTCGGGTCTTTCCTGTGAATCACCTTCACATACAGAAAATCTATGAGCCTGTACAGTCGCGAATACCCGAGCACAATGGGCGTCACGCAGGAATAGTCCTCGATCACGGCGGCATAGTGGCTGATAAAGCGCACCTCATGCCCGTTCTCTGTCAGCCCCTTCATAATATCCATCTGGTTGGTATGGTAGCGCGGCGCCACATACAGGAATTTCATGCAAGTCTCCCCATCTTATTTCTGACTGATATATTTATTCTCCTTCAGGCTGTACTTACCGCCCTTTAGGAATTTATGCTTAATCACCCACCATCCGGGCACCCAGATATACTTGTGCATTGCCGGGGACGCAGAACCGATCATCCAGCAGTTTCTGTCGCACTTTCTCGTACACTCCCTCACCTTCTGCGCCTGCTCGGAGTTCCACAGCTCCTCCCAGGTCTGTTCACGCAGATTCCCCATAACCGCTTTCTTCTCCATCCCGTTACAGGGAATCACGTCGCAGAAAGGATCGATAAAGAAGGCGTCTTTTGACATATCGCAGGGCAGAAGCCGCTTATTGCCGTAAATATAATTGATCAGCCCATGGTTGAAGTAAGCGCGGAACCACTTTTTGGGAGATTTACTCTTTAACAGCTCATTGATCAGCTTCTCGAAATTCTGCGCCACCTTGTACTTATCGTCGATTTTATTGTCCGTCTTTCGGAAATAGAAGGAATTGTGCAGGGTCGCCGTGGCAAACTCCATCCCCATATCGTTGGCGATATTGTAAAGCGGCACCAGATCCTCGCAGTTCATATCCTGCACCGTCATGCCGAACCCCACGTCAGGATGCCCCATCTCCACAAGCGTCTTAAGGGTTTTGTAACCCCTGTTAAAACCGTCAGGAATCCCGCGTATCTTATCGTTCGTCTCCTGCAGCCCCTCAATACTGATGCGGATTCCCACCTTCGGGAACTCCCGGCACAGCGCAATAATGCGGTCCGTAAAATAACCGTTGGTAGATATGACAATCCTGTCAGATTTCTTATAAAGCTCCCTCACAATATCCGGGATATCCTGCCTGATAAAAGGCTCCCCGCCCGTAATGTTCGTAAATGCCATCTCCGGCAGCTTCTTAATATCCTCCAGCGTGATCTCCTCGTCCGGCTTCGTCGGATCCCGGAAGCAGTCGCACATGTTGCATCTCGCATTACATCTGTATGTCACTATAACTGTCCCATAAAGCGTTCGTCTTGCCATTATGTCATATCTCCTGTCTGATATACATCCTTCACTATTCTATCACAATATTCCCCAATTGTATCGAATTTTATCTCTTTACAGTTTTCCCGATACGCCCTGCACAGCTCCGGCTGGTCCCAAAGCTCCCTGATATGCGCGGTCAGCTCCTCCGCGTCCCCGCCCCGGAAAAGATCTCCCGTCCTTCCTGCCTGCACCAGTTCAGGCGCCCCGCCAAGATCTGAAACAAGAACCGGCGTGCCGTATATCTGCGATTCCATCACGGAAAACGGACAGTTCTCGTACCACTCGGACGGATAGACCGAAAACCGTGCCCCCGCAATCAGTCTGTGCAGCGCCTCTCCTGTGACAAACCCCTTATTCTCCACATTTTTTGCCTTTGAAACCTTCTCTTCCAGAGGTCCTGACCCGGCAAAAACAAAGGGTATGTCCGGCAGTGCCTCACATGCCGCAAGGAGCGTCCTGATTCCCTTCTCCTCGGAAAAACGTCCGAAGTAAAGTACATAATCCCCCGGCTGTGTACTTTTCCGATTTGCCATGCCTTTACTGCTCGGCTTTTCCACATCTTTCTGTTTTTGAAAATCCGTCCTGACGGGCTGTTTCACATCCGCATCTGTGATGCCTTGCTTTTCCATGTCCACCGCCCGCTCTACAAAATTCCGCATCATCACGGTTTTTTCTTCCAGAAGCGGACTGGTGTCAAGCTGCTTTTTCATAAATTCGCTGGGGCAGATAATAACATCCACCATACCATAAGTCCTGCGCCACATATAATATTTTGCCTCGATCGTTCCCAGCAGGCTTTTCACGCGCGAGTTGTGAATGCACCGATTTCTCGTGCACATGCCGAAATACCCGCCCCTGCAGTCAAAACAGATTTTTCCCGTGGAGGGAATACGCATCATATGATTGGGGCACACCCACTGATAATCGTGCGCCGTGTACACAACCTTCACTTTTCTTCCGGTCCTCTTTTCATAGGAGCGCACCGCGTAAATCACGGAGGGCGTCAGCTGGAAATTGATGTTATTGAGGTGCACCACATCAGGATGCATATCCTGAAGCACTCTGCCCATCCTGCGCTTCGCCTCAACGGAATAGATAATTTTGAAAGGATAGAGCAGTTTTTGCAGCTTTCCCGTATGGAAATCCATATCGGACGTGTAGCAGTCGATCCGGTTTCCCACGATACGCCCCTCATGTTCCATCCCGAAATACTGTACCTCATGTCCTCTTTTCTGTAATTCTTCCCCCAACTGGAAAATATAAGTCTCCGATCCGCCGTTGGGATATAAAAATTTATTTACCATCAGAATTTTCATATGCCCTCTACTCCCACTTTGCATTGTACAGCTCCATATCCTCATAGACAGGAACATAGGGGCTATATTTTTCTCCACTCCTACGGTATTCCCAACCCTGATACACACCTCCATCATAGCTCGGTGTATAGACAAGCGGCTTCCCGTCGGGCACCTCCGTCGTCTCCACCACGCCTTCATAGACGGAAAATGTCACCAGGTGTGTCGTCCCGTCTGTCGGCGCTTCAAATGTCTCGTAGGGTACATTCCATCTGGCGCAAAGACAGTTGAGACGGTTTGTGAGAAAAAACTTTGTATATTTTACATTCGCTTCAAAGCTTTCGTACCGTGAGGTACCGTCGCCGGGATTTCTCTCCCCATTCCACCGCATATCATCCATTGCCACGGAATCGCGAATCTGCTCCGCATACGCATCAATTCCGCTGTCAAGCAGACGCTCAAAAAAGGGGAGCGTCCGCTTGTATTCCTCCACGATACACTGATACAGCTCCGGTGTATCATAAAGCTTCTGATACCAGTTCATGGCAAGTGCCTGGCGGTCATTGTTATTTACAATGCTCTCCCCATAATTCAGGTAAAATCCGTCTCCGTAACCGTACTCTCCAAAAGCATTATCATAATCCCACGGCGGACCTGAATATAGCTTTTCATCATCCCTGTCTTTATAAAAAAACATACTTGCACAGCCCGTATCCATCTCCAGAGAAATCTCATCCACCAGAAAACGTTTTGCAAAGCTTACAATATCCATCTTCTCCCATACTGCCGGATCGCGCTCCTGCACCAATGCGTCAATTTCCTCCATATAATTTTGTATATAAGCCACCTGTTCTCTGGATGCATAACCGGGTGCGTTAATCGCAAACAGATCTCCCCTGGAAAGCCGAAAACCATTCTTCTCTGTCTCGTAGTGTGCGGGATGGTTCTTTTGAATCAGGTAGCCGCCACTTATATTCTCCCCGTTGTTCAGCAGATATCCCTTATTATTTTCTGTCTCGTAATGCTCTGCTGCTCCGTTTTTGATTGACGGATTCAGGCTTTTATTCTCCTTCTCCAAATCGTAGATATCGATCCGCCCTTCCCCCACGGTCAGAGATTCCGTCAGCAAATAATTACCCCGGTATTCCCCATTCATATACAGATCCACCCAGCTTCCCTGTGCACTGTAGGACAATCCCATCTCCTCAGCCATATCCATCGCAATCTTATTATCCATCCGGCTGCCCTCACGCCATAGTGCCAGAAGATGCCAACGATCGCCCTTACTCATACCGCAAAGAGGATAGTCTCCTTTCAGTTTCAGGGTATACGGCCTCTTTTCATATTCCCATGTGCCATTTCCCCTGCCGGATATACGAAGAAGCTCATCCTGATACTCGGCCGTCCCGTCCTCTCGCATAACACAGATTGCGCCCGTCTCCCGATTTCCTTTCTCCTCATGTATATATTCCAGACCTCCGCTCGCAGTGTCAATAAATACTGCAGGGATGTTCGACGATTTCATAAAGCTGACTTCATAAATATGCGAATCATAAGAGGCCTCCGTAATCTGAAACGTATACCTGTTTCCCTCCTGCCATGTAAAAATATCACCTTTCTCATAGAAATGTCCGTCTATCCTCACGCTGCTCTCGCCTGTATCACCCATGCGGATTTTATGCCGGTCGACACAGGAGGGGAGGAAAAAACACCCTCCCCCTTCTTCCTCCTGCCATAAATATACCTTATTTTCACTTTGCACTGTGCGTATGCTGATATATGGCTTTCCGTCCTCCAATTGAAACAGAACCGTATCTCTTTCCCTAAAGTACTGACAGCATACTGCCACTACAACCGCCACGGCAAGCATAATGCCCATACCAACTCTCTTGCGCATAGCCAATCCCTCTTTCCTATTCTTTCCTGCGTCCCGCCGCTTTCTCATATACGGCTATCGTCCGCCTAGTCACATCATCCCAGTCATATTTTCCGCAGATATAATCCACACTCTCCTCGCCCATACACCGCACCTCATCGGGATGCGAAAGCATCCAGGCAAGCTGTCTTCTAAGGTCCTTCACATCACCTTTCCTAAAGGTCAGCGCCTTATCCTCCACCACTTCCGTATTCTCGCGAATGTCACTGACCAGACAGCAGGCGCCATAACTCATTGCCTCCAACAGCGTGAGCGCCATACCCTCCACGTCGCTTGGAAGCACAAAAGCGTAAGCATTGGCGTATAGCTCTTCCAATACCTGTCCCTGCACAAAATCAGTCATCAGAATTCTCTCATCCTCCGCTGCCATCCGGTGGATCCGCTCCATATAATCCATCGCCTGGGAGCTCCCCCCCGCGATCACCAGCTTTTTATCCGTTTCCAGTTCGGAAAATGCCTCGATCAGATAGTGCAGCCCCTTTTCCGGCACAATCCGCGCGAGAAACAGGAAGTAGCCGTCCTTTTTCAAACCGTACTTTTCTTCAATCACTGCCGCGCCCTGCGGCTTCGGACGGTTGATTCCGTTTGGAATATAAGTGACTTCTCTCTGGTAAACATCCGCAAAATACCGCTTTACGTTGTCCGACAGCACAATCACGTCATCTGCATACTTCGCCGCCATCCGCTCTCCAAATTTAATCACAAAAGACGCGAAATTTCCCCATTTCGCGCGCTGCCAGTCAAGACCATGGATGGTAACCACAACTTTTCTTTTCAGAAAATGCGGCAGCCAGAGCATGGCGCAGGGGCCTTCCGCATGATAATGGATCACATCATAGCGATGAAAGAGCGCCATAATCGTTGCAAAAAAGGTATATACAATCGCGTTCAGGCTGCTTCTGCGGAAAGTAGGCACAATATAGATGCGGACACCCTTATAAAATTTCCTCCCTTTCCAGCCGTACTCCTCATCATATTTTTTCCCGGATACATGGTGCCCGAAACGGTTGTACGCCTCTACATGATGCCCCAGTTTCGCCATACGCACGGAGAGTTCGTTCACCACAACTTCCACGCCTCCCTCTCTTGACGGAATCCGTTTATGGCCAATCATGGCGATGTGCAGTCCATTTTTCGCCGTCTGCTCCAGCGCCCTCCCTTCCTGATAGACATAATATAAAAAGGCGAAATTCGTATTCAGATATCTGGGCAGCATCCGTTTCGGATCCCGCAAAATCCGAAATACCCATTCCAGACACAGTCTCTGCATCCACATAGGCGCGCGCTTCACTGTGCCCGCCGTAAAATCGAATGCCGCGCCCACGCCGAGCATCACCGCCTTTACTCTGTGACGGTGCTCATACATCCACCACTCCTGCTTCGGCGCGCCAAGCGCCACCCACACAAAATCCGCGCCGCTGTCGTTAATCCGCCCGACGATCTCCTCGTCCTCCTCCTTCGTCAATTCCCTGAAAGGCGGGGAATACATGCCCGCAATCTGCAGTTTCGGATAACGCCGCAGCAACGCCGCCCGCAGCGCCGTGAGTGTCGCATCCGTGCTGCCATAAAAGTAATGACGGTATCCCGTCTCTTGCGACAAATCCAGTATCGCCGGCATCAAGTCCGGTCCCGGCACTCTCCTCGCCTCAAAAAAGCCTCGTCTCCTGCTGACAATGGACAACGGCTGCCCGTCGGGAAGCGCCATCGCCGCGCTGTTCTGCACCCGCCGGTACGCCTTATCCCGGTAAGCCATCACCGTGGTATGCACGTTGGAAACGCAGATATAATCGCCTTTCAGTTCCTCCAGATTGTCTGTAAGATAGGCGATGGTGTCATCCATATTCGTGACATTGATGTTTGTTCCCAAAATTTTGCAGTAGGTTAATTCGTCTTTCATATCGCTCCCCATTTTGCTTTCTTTCCACTTTCTGTTACCCGCTTAACGATGCCGGCAAGCTTCCTTGTGCACCCCGTAATCACCGGGCATATCCCGCAATCTCCGTAACCTCCGTAGACGATTTCTTCCTCCAGTTTCTCACATGCCACAAAGTCGCGGCTGCCGCGCCAAACAGACCGCCGAGCAGCGCGCTTCCCACATAATAGCGTGCTGTCTCCAGCTTCACGGCGTTTCCCGCCACGATCTGCATGGGCGTTTCCGCGTCCTTATAATTCATGATCCGATATCCTTCATAAGCGGGATCCTCCTCGCTCTCCAGATAGACGCTGGTTTCCTCCAATCCATCCGTGTAAAACCGCTGCACCACATAACCCTCCGGCGCCCGGTACAGAAGGGCGCACAGAAGAAGACCCAGCAGTACACCTGCCGCCGCCGTGCACAGAATCCGGCATTTCTTTCTCCGATAAGCTGCCTGTACGCGGAGAAACATTGAATCCGGCAACCCCGCCATCGGAACAGTCACCTGGCTCCACCTTTCAGGCAGCCGGGAAAACAGACAGTATTCCCGCTCCCCTTCCTTTTGCAGAAACAGAAACGCCCCGAGAAAGAGCAGCGTAATGTTCTTGAAAGAAGTATTGAACAGCAGCGGTTCTGTCCACCCCGCGCCCAGAAAACAGACCAGAACCACCAGTTCTCTCGTCCGCTGTCTATGCGTGTCATAAAACAGCAAAAGAAAATATCCCAGAAGAACAATTGCTGTCGGAATCAGCCCATAATTGATATAGCACCACATATAGGAATTATCCAGTGTCATGGAAGATGTGACGATCCCGGAAATATTCGTCCCGAACAGACTTGTGTACCCCGATTTCAAAAACTGCTCCGCGAGCCAGATCCTCGTATTCAGCATAAAATTTAACTTCTGTACATATCCGCTGATACGATGATAGTTAATATAAAATGGCAGCACAAAGGACAAAATAAGGCACACAGGCAGCACCAGATTGGCAATCATCTTCTCCAAAAAGCAGAAACGGGGGCGAAATTTTACATAGAACGCCGCCGTCAGCAAAACAAGCGTAATGCCGAATCCAGTATAGCTGACAGAGTATAAAAACACCAGAAAGTTCCCGATCATAAGAATACCATAGTCTTTGAGTCCGTACCGCTCCTCCCAGTTCAGAATCACTAGCGCGCAAAGCATCAGATACGTGATATGCAGAATATTCGGATGGGTAAAGCCAAGGCTCCAGCGAAAAATATGCCCCAGTCCCATCTTTGCGTGAACCCGGTAAACGGTATATTCCAAAAAAAAGAAAGAAACTGCAGACAGCGCCACGGCACAGACCGTCCATACCCAGAGCGCTATATGCAATACCTTCTTCACTGAAATATTCTTCATGCCAAGCACCGTGAACGCCAGAAACAAAATGGCAATCTCCCGCGACTCATAGTAAACCACCGCCGTCAGTGCCAGAAGCAGAATCTGAAAAAATGCCTGCCTTTTCGTGTAGGGCGTCAGGAGAATTTTCAGAAAACCGAGGACAAGCGCGGGCGCAACGAGCAGCGCAAAGAGCTTCTGTCCCTCGTAAAATCCAAGCCCCTTTGCCAACGACAGGAGAATAAAAAACCCGTAAAAACATGCCTCCTGTATAGTAATGGTTTTTCCATACTGTTTAATACGTCCCATATATCACAAAACCTCCAACGCCGGACCGAGTGACCACGGATACGCGCCATAACGCTGAGGATACTGCGAAAAACCCTCACACTCACCCGAGCACTGATACACCCGCCCTTCCCGGACAGACCGCTCCAGGGCGTGTCCCCCCGCCGTCAGTGCCTTTTCATATTTCTCACCCGAGAGGACGCCAAGCGCCATCCCCTGTTTTAAAGCGGCGCAGATCATCCCGGTGGCGGAAGTATCCGCAGGTCCCTCCTGTGCCTCAAGCTGCCATGGGAAAAAGCCGTCCTGTTTCTGACAGGCAAGCGCTGCATCCGCAAGCGCGGCGCAAGGCATGGCAAGCCTCTCCCTGCCATATGCAGAAACCATACAGCCCATCATGCCGCGGAGCAGCCAGCCAACCGCCCTGCCCCAACCGATAATCCCGTATTTACAGCTGTCCGTCATATCGTACCCGTGATAGGGTAGCCCCGTTTTGCCGTCCATTCCATACGATAAAAAATTTACGATCTGCAAAACCGCCAGCTCTCTGTACTCCTGTTTGTCAAAAATCTCACCGTACTGACAGAGAAAAGGACATGCCAAACCGATGCCGTCCACAAAAACCGTCTTCTCCCCGTGTTCCGGACGGTACAGGAAGCTCCCTACGTTGTCTTTGGGATGATCCATACCATAAAAAGCCAGTCTGTCCACCGCATTTTTAAGCTGCTCCCCGGACATGCCTTCTCCAAAATCAACCGCTCCCTCCCGTACTTTCTGATATATTTTTAATAAAGTTTCCCCCGCAAGGAAGTCATCCAAAACCGCAAGCGGCATTCCCTTTTTGAACCATCTCCCGTAATATGCCGCAAGAGACTGATCTATCCTCTTCAGCCAGACATCTGCCTCTGTATCCCGCGCAGTCTCTGCGCTCTTTTGAACCGCCGCGCTCTCTTCCCTGCACGCCCACAGCCCTGCAGCCAAAAGCCCTGTAGGCCAGAAAATGGGATCTTCACCCGCTGTCTTTCGTTTCAAAATCAGCCGTTTCAGCAAATCCCTGCACTTTTCCCGCCTGCCGCGGACACCATACTCCATCAGCTCATTACAGGCATTCTCAATCAGAGGAATCTTATTCATACGAACCTCCTTAATCCCGCGGGATCTCACTTTTTCCTCGCAGTCACCGCGTTCCACAGATAGGAAAATTCCTCCGTCCTGTGAAATACCGCCAGAAAAACCAGATTATATAGCAGCGTAATCAGAATCACCATCAGGGCGAACGTTAAAACCGTAGCCTCGCCCATGACTGCCTTGCGGATCGGCGTTATCACTGCGCCTACCGCCAGAACTACCCCCATGTATTTCAGGGAATCCCTGAAATAAACGCCCGCCTTTTTTTCAAAGCAGACACGGTAGATAATCTCCGGTCGAATCAGGTTTGCAAGTATACCTGACACCAGCGTTCCCACATAGACGCCCGTCACACCGATTTTCATCACCAGCGCAATCGAAACCACCAGGTTTACGATGCCCTGTATCAGCGGCAGAAATCTGTCCTGCTCAAATACACCCGCAGCAATCTTAAAATTGGCAAGCACCGTACGGCCGCCTTTCAGATAAAAGTCCATCACCAGGAGGGTCACCGTCACCTGTGGCAGCGTCCAGCCTTTATCCCGCAGCCACACATCACCGATAAAGGGGGTGAGCAGGTGAAAAAATCCCACTGCGCCAAATCCGAAGAGCCAGCAGGCGAAAAAGCGGTATACCCTAAAAAGAAGATACTGCCTCTCCTTTGACTCCGTCGCCACCACATTGCCGAAACCCGAAATCACGGATTCAAATATAATATTTACAAAGTTGCCCACATAGGTAATGATGTAGGTATAGTTGCCAACAATAGCTGAAGTATCTACGTTGACAAAAGAAGAGATGACAAGGATATCTGTCTGCAGTCTTGCCACGTCGCCAACCTTATGGCAGATTAACGCCTTTGTCTTGGCCGCGACAACCTTCGTCTCTTCCGGCGTCAGTTTTTTCACATCTTTGTCCCGCAGATAAGGGTATGCCCTGTTCATATAAACAGTCACAAAAATTTTCTGTAGAAACTCCACCGCGGATTGTGCCAGCAGATAGAACAAAAAATTTCTGAACAGCAGCAGAACCGTAATCTGCACCGTTGCCGTCGCTATCTTTGTCAGCGTGGTAATATTGGTCTGGATATAATTTTTCTGCTCCGCGTTCGACAGACTGTATTTGTAGGCGACGAAATAGCTGATCACCGTGTTAAACAGGAACAGATAATAGTACAGCGTCAGTTCCTTCACAGTCAGATTGCCCGGATTTTTCAAAATATATTTTAAAAACGGCGAAATAGCGATTCCCAAAACCGCGATTACGCCCGCAATCGTCAGGTACGCCTTTTTATAGAAACGCATGTAGGACTTGATCTTCTCAATATCGCGCTCCGCCACCGGCTTGTAAAGGCTGTAATTCAACGCCGTTCCGATCCCGAGTTCCGCCAAGGACAAGACGCTTAGAACATTCGTATACGTTTCGTTTACACCCGAAAACGTCCTGCCAAGCACATAGATAAAAACCGTCCTCTGGATAAAGTTCACCAGCAGGATCACCAGATTGCTTATATATCCAAATATGATATTTTTTCCGGCTTTCTGTATTCTGCCCATAATTCATTCACTTTCATGCCACTTGCGATACGATCGACGTCGCCTGGGCACTGCTCTCACTATTCTGCTGCGCTCTCGTGCAGCTCCCGCCACAGCCTGCGTATTTCATCCCCCGCTGCGGCTGCCTTCTTGCAGTAATCCGGCATCACCTTCTGCAGCTGTCCCCGGATTTCTTCCTCCCTCTCCATCATCCACTCAAATGCGCCGATGAGTTCCTCCGGGTTGGAAAGGGTCTGCACGGGCAGCACATAATTTTCCCATGTGCCAAATATATCTCTCGCAATTCCTTTCGCCTTCACCGAATAACCCACGACCAGCGTAGGAACCATGGAGGAGTAAGCCGCGATGGTGGAATGCGTTCTCGCCCCGATAAACGCCCGGCATCTGGAAATGACATATTTGATCATCTGGCAGGACATGTCCTCAAACTTTACAACTCTGTCATTCCCCTGATAAACGCCGTAAAGTTCATGTATCGTCAGCCTGTCGTCATTATATTTCCACATCACATGGGGAATCAGCGCGATATGGCAGTCCGTCGTCTCCAAGATATGGTCGATCAGTTTACGGTAATTCATAATTGTAATTCCGTCTTTCTCTTCGTATCTCAGAATCATCGGGCTGATGTTGATGCCGATGGTATTTCCCTCGCTGAACCCAAACGGAAGCTTCGTTTTCTGCGGCTGCAGGGCAAATGCCGGATCAGGGAACTGCTTCACATTCTCCGTCACCCCCGCCGCGGCAAGCGCCTCCGTCGTAATGGATTCTCTCGGCGTAATCAGAGCGTAACGCTTCATATCCTCCACTACCTCCGGCTCCTGCAAAAGCTCGGGCTCAAGGGAACAGCCCCAGAGAACGGTCTTCGCGCCCGCCCTGTTAAACGCGCTGTTGGCGGTAACTGCCTCACGCTTTGACAGCTCATAGCAGTACATATCCCCGCCGATTGAGAGATAGAGCGGCGCAAGATTCTTACCCATTACCTCGCGAAAGCGGTAACGCATAAATGATTCGGGATCGCGAAAAACCAGCCGCCAGGCATAATACCAAACATGTGCGAAAAAATGTTCCGCAATCTTGCGCTCCTGCAGAATATCGCAGAGAGGCTCCACCGAATAGCGCCGGTCCTCCTGCTCGCTGTTGGTCACCAGAAGTTTGGGAATCTCTTCTATCATATGGCAGGTGCTGTTGACAATCGCCTCACAGCCGTGGTTGCCGCTGCCGCCGTGTAAATACATCACAATTTTGTCGTTGCCGTAGTCCATACTGTTACCTTTCATAAATTACTTCTTTGATGAGTATAACACATTTACCTTTTTTTGTCATAGACGCGGAGGATGAGGCGAAGAACCCGCAGTAACATGCCGCCGGGATAGAGCATTCCCATGTAGAGAAGCTGGTTGGAACGCTCCGTTACCGAAATGGGCGTATTCTGAAGCATGTCTTTGATCTTCTCCTCCCCGAAAATAGCCTGTATGCGCTTTCGATAGCTCTGATCGGGGGCGCGCAGTTCATTTTTCATCACGTACAAAAGCATATAGCAGTATTCGCGGGTCACTGCCGCCGCGGCATCCGGCGCTTTTTTCTCCTCCGCAGTCCGTTTCAAAATCTCCATCAGCCGCTCCACGCCCGCCAGAAGCCCGGCGTCGTAGCTATGCGCCAGCGATCCCGCCACATAGCGGTAATGGTAGTAAAAAGCGTCCTTCATAACAACCACCCGGCTGCTTGCAAGCAGTGCCGGATACATCAGGTTCGCGTCATCTCCGAAACGGAGACTGTAATCATAAAAAGTCTCATTGCCCTCAAAGAGTGATTTCTCGCACAGCTTCATGCATCGGGACAGGGGGATCACTTTCTTCTCCACCCCGATCAACGCCGCCTTAATCTGCTCCCGCAGTCTGTCCCCCTCGTAAATACCGGGTTCCACGCCGCTGCCGACCCGCTCTGTCCCCCGCTGCTTTTCCATCACATAACCGCAGCACACGATTTCTCCCGGCGCCCCTTTAAGGCGGTCCGCCATCTCCGAAACCATCTCCTGCTCCACATAGTCGTCACTGTCCACAAACATATAATATCCGCCGGACGCCGCAGCCATACCTGCCACACACGCCGCCGTCGGACCGCCGTTTTCCCGGTGAATCACCTGTACCCGGTCGTCACGTTCAGCATAACTGTCACAGATTTCACCACTCCCATCCGAAGAAGCGTCATCCACCAGTATCAGCTCCAGCCTTTTATAAGTCTGTGTCAAAATGCTGTCAATGCACTGCTCCAGATACTCCTTTTTGTTGTATACCGGAACAATGACACTGACCAAATGTAGTGCGTTATGTTTCATCCAGCCTAACCTCCGTAATTCCGTTTCCGCGGAACCTCAAAATCCACAAGCTTCTCACACGATGCCCCCCTGCGGCGTAATCAGCGTCCAGCCACTCCATAATTCCTTCATCTGCGCCGGCATGCAGACCTGTGTATTTTTATGGATCGAGGGACGTATCATTATTTTTTCCCGGTTTGGATTTAATCTGGCGCCCCAGAAGCTGAATGTGCTGTTGGCACATATATTATGCCTGCATCTGCTCATCAGCATCATATCGTAAAAACTGTTTTTTCCCTTATTCCAGTCAATAATCCGATATTCCTCACCTTGATAGCGCTCCCTCACATAAGCGGTATCATCGGAAAACAGAAAAAACTTCGCCTGCGGAAGTTTTTTTCTCATATAGGCGAGCGCCTGATCGTAATAGGCTTCCGTACAGATCCCGCCGAAGAGCGCCCTGTTAATCTCATCCAGATAATCGCCCCGTCTGATATGCACGCTGACAGACTGGGTTTCCTCCATCATCCGGGCAGTCTCCCCGTTCTTCTTTCGCAAAGCCCCGTCTTCCGCAGGTGGAAAAATGATATCACACCGCAGGACATCCATAATATCCGCGTAATATTTGTCGCACGCCCAGTATCCCGTCAGATATTTACTGTCCATGCCAAAAATCTCTTCATGGTACATATCACTCTCCACAAAGGACGGCATAGAACGGGGACGTATTTTTCTTTTGAGTTTTTCTCCCAGACTTTCCGGCTCCTCCCACAATCTTCCAAGCACGGAACGGATATCTTCCTCCGACGCCTCCCTGTACGGCAGGGAATCAAAATAGGCAAGTTCCAGTTCCCTCCCCGCCGCCATGCCTGCCTGCAGTTCTTCGTCAAAAAACCATGAGGTGTCCAGCCTTGCGTCCTTCCCCATGTGCTCCAGTTTCCTGTATAACGCGTACTGCTGCAGCTGGTTCCCCAGCCCGCCCATCGCTCTGACAATCACCATTTCACTCTGTTCTCCATTTCGGAGCGTTTCCGCTCACTATCTCTTCCATAAATGATAAGCGCACATATATCCGCGCGGAAAAAGAGAGAAGAATAACACCTTTAGCCGATAGCCTGCAGACAGCCTCATGCAGGCGCCGGGTACCTTTCTTATTTTCCTCAGCTCCCTGCGGCATGTCAGCACACAATCCTCATACCGTTTTCTCTGCGCTGCGGGAAGTTCCGCAAGTTTCCCTGCCGTAAGCATAATTCCCATGAGATACAGCGCGCTCACACGGTCGTCCAGACTCTGGTCCGCCCGCCGCACCTCTTCCCGCGCAAGCCGCCAACAGGTAATCTGATCCATATAACGCGGCGTAAAAGGCCGATTAATGGCTCCCTGCGGATTCTGGTAATATCCGTAGCCCTGATAATCCATCTCCGTGATCCGGCGGACACGGGCAAGGAGTTTCAATACAAACAGCATATCCTCGCCAATGCTCAATCCCTCCCGGAACCGCATGTCCCCTATCGCATCCCGCCGGTACAGCTTGCTCCAGCACCGGCTGTTGCCCTGCAGCAGGCAGTCCCGGAGATAACCGTCCGCATTATAAGTAACTGTCTTTCCCTCCGCCGCATCCGCCCGAACCGCCTGCTCCCATTCGGTCTCGTCGCTCCACTGAAAAAAACGGCAGCCCACAATATCACTCCCGGTTCGGTTCATACAGTCGCTGAGTGTCTGAAGCATGGCGGGATGCAGCCTGTCATCCGCGTCAACAAAAGTGACAAACACTCCCGCCGCCCGGTCAAGCCCGGCATTTCGTGCAGCGGACACGCCCCTGTCATCCAAGGTGATCACATGCACGTTGTCATAAGCCGCCTGCAGGGCGCCGCACACATCCACCGTGCCATCCACTGAACCATCGTTTATAATGATCACTTCGAGATTCCCACAGGTCTGGTTTTCTATACTCCGAATACAGCTCTCCAGATAATTCTGCCCGTTATGGACAGGTACAATCACGCTGATCAGAGTTTCTCTGCTATCCAATCTTTCCACCATGCTTTCCGTTTCTGACCGTCTCGTAAACCGCCAGAAGCCGCTCCATATTGTTTTCCATGGAGAACTCCGCCTCCGCCTTATGTCGTGCGTTCTCTCCGAGTTTCCGGCACAGCCCCTCATCCTCCAACAGTCTGCCTATCGCCTTTTCCAGTGCAGCCGCATCCCGGGGAGCCGCCAAAAGCCCTGTCTCTCCATCCACAATCATATCCGGAATGCCTCCCGTGTCTGACGCCGCAATCCCACAGGCATTTGCCATAGCCTCCAGGATCGACACCGACTGCCCTTCAAAATAGGAAGGCATCACAAAAATATCACACTCCCGCAAATATTTCTGCTTGATATCACCGCTGACCCAGCCCAGGTCTGTCACACAATCCTTCATTGCCAGCGCACGTTTTTTTAACTCTTCGTCCTCCCAGATACCGCCCAGAAAAAGCTGTACATCCTGATATCGTTCCCGCAGTCCGGGCATCACAGACAACAGCTCACCTATCCCCTTTTCCCTGCAAAGCCTCCCAAGAAAAAGGATTTTATGGACGCCGTATCGCTTTTCCCGCCGTTCCGGAATCTGTATGGCATCTGGCAGTACCGTAATTTTTTCCCGTCCGATAATTTTTCCAAAAAAATCCTTCCATGCCGTGCCCAGCACAAGAAAGGCATCCCCCATGGAAAGAATTTTTCTCGCGCGCCTTCTCCCCGCCTCGCTTAACTCCTCCTCATAAAATACGGGGAAATTTCCGCCATGCTGATGAATCACTATCTTTTTCCCACAGACAGACGCTGTTTGGATAAACACCGACTTCCGGTAAAAGCTGACGTCTGACGCCATATTGACATGCACGATATCATAACGCGGCAGCCTGACAAGAAACTGCAGGTAAGCTTTTGCCGCCTGTACCAGTTTTCGCCATTTTGCGCCTTCTACCATAGTGCCGATATAACAGAGCACAATCTGCCTGTCCAGCCCCGCCTCATAATAATTGTTAACTACGCCCGATATCCCGCCGTGCACGCTTCTGTCCGGACCGATCATCAGCACTCTGTATCTGTCTCTCTCCATTATTTCGAGCCTTTCCCCGTAAGAACCACCCACACCGTCTGGAACAGAATTTTGACATCCAGTCCCAGCGTCCAGTTGTCAATATACTCCAGATCCAGCTTCACGACCTCGTCAAAATCCACGATCTCGCTTCGGCCGCTGATCTGCCAAAGCCCCGTAAGTCCCGGCGTCATGCTGATTCTGCGTCTGTAGTGGGAATTGTACTGCTCAAATTCTCCCTCTGTCGGCGGTCTGGTCCCCACCAGGCTCATGTCTCCCTTTACAATATTAAAAAACTGCGGCAGCTCGTCTATGCTTGTCTTTCTGATAAATTTTCCGACCTTCGTGATGCGCGGGTCATTTTCCATCTTAAACATAAGCCCCTGCATCTCGTTCTGCTTTTCCAGTTCCTTTTTCCTTGCCTCCGCATCCGCGTACATGGACCGAAATTTATAAATCTTAAAGCGCCGTCCATTTTTGCCAATTCTGGTCTGTGCGAAAAGAACCGGTCCCGGCGAATCCAGTTTTATTGCCAGCGCCACAAAAGGGGTTATAACAACTGTTATCAAACATCCGACAAGCCCGCCCACAATGTCGATCAGCCGTTTCACCACCATGCGCCTGTAGTCAAAGTGATTGATGGAGTAAGTCACCACCGTAAAACCGGCAAAACTTCCAACCCGCACCTCCTTGCTCGGCCTTTCAATAATGTCGATATTATAGTGACACGCCATGCCCATGGACTCCAAGTCATAGATGATATGTTTCACATAAGCCATATCCTCGTCCGGCAGGCTGATAAACACCTCGTCGAGCGGCATCTGCCTTGCCATGGAGAGCACATTGTCTCTGTTCGCGTTTATTTCAACGCCTGCCACTGTCTCGCCCTTCCTGTCCTTGTCCACACAGGCGAGCGCCACAATCTCATAATTGATGTCCATGGACGCTTTCAGTTTGGACAGCGTTTTTTCCATCACCGCGTCTTTCGTGATAATCATAATCTTGACAATGTTGGATTTGGCTGTGAACCAGACCCGCAGCGCCTTCTTCATGGCGAGCCTTACCAGCCATACGATAAAGACATTGAGAATGGCAAAATACCCCATCACCAGACGGGAGACGTCCGCACCCTTCTGCAGCATGAAAAGAAGCGCCATCACGGACAGCTCCATAAAGACATTGAATTTGGTGACCGCTATAAATTCAACGAGGACTCCTCTTTTAAGGAACGCCCTGTTCCAGTCAAACAGAAAGCTGTAAATCGTGCAAAAAAGCAAAAAACCGATATATACCGCGAAGTGAAGTTCCGGTTCCATAACCCTGGCAAACTTCCCGTACCGTATCAGGATGGCAATGATATAGGCAAGAGTTATACTGCACAGATCCGTGAGGAGCAGCAGGTAACTTTCAATCAGTTTCATTCTACGATTCATAAGAATACCTCTGTTTCTTATTTTACCACATACTTCCTGTTTCTGCCACCGGCAGCTGTAATCTCCGCCAATTTCAGTCTGCACGCTCCCCAGAAGGCACAGCCGTTTCGCACCCTGACCGCCATGATTCCGCACCGCGGAATCTCAAATCTGTGCGGAGAATGCCGCTTTTCAGGCATTCTCCTGCGTGAGACTTAGAACTTCTCCACGAAACAGCCTCTGCTGTGAGTGGCTAGAAGTTCTTCTCACGCTACACCCCATCATAATAAGCAGATAATTCCTGCCGATATAGACGGAGATCAGATGTGCCTCCACCACCGTGTACACCGCAAACATCACGAAGAGCGCCAGTCCGCAGGCATCCCTCCTGCGCCAGAGGCGCCACAGAAGAAACAGGTTTGCCGCCACATACAGAATCCCCGGAATCACGCCGTAGCGGTAAAATAACTTAACCCAGCCCATATCAAAATAATAGTTCATATTATTCTCGCAGGAGAAAGCCGACCACGTCTGTATCATGCCGTCATTATTGTCAGAATTCGTCAGGGAAACGATCCTGCCGTTGATGTGGCGGTCGATCTTTGCAAGCAGCACGATATGTTCGTCGTCCCCGGGATTCAAATAGAAGAACTCGTTCCACTGCGATTCCCTCACCCGCTGGGCACAGACCGCCGCGTCCACGGAGAAAGCGATGCACAGGACAAAAACAAGCAGGCCACAGACATAGAAAATTGTCATCTTCCGTAAGCCCTTCACGAAAGTCAGCAGACAGGCGCCGCAAAGATACGCCGCCGTAATCAACATACTGGTCTTGGAGCGCGCCAACAGATAAACCCCCGCGTTTAAGATCATCAAAAACAGGTAACTGTACCACTTCATCCGTTCAAACCAGACATATACGCCAAGCGCAGCCAGCATAAAAAACATACAGGAAAGTGCATTCGGATGCCCCATCCCAAGCGTGTAACGGGTTTCCACCGTCGGAAACTCTCCGACATAGAGCGTGTCTTCCAGGGACTCATGTCCAAAATCCTGCGCCAGGCTGATATCTCCGTAAATTCCTGTCACGGAAAGCGCCACAATGGCAAGACACCCTGCCAATGTCACATAAAACGTATACTTTAACGCCTCTTTTAAAGGAATGCCTTTACATGCCGCCACAAAAGTCACCACGCGGATGATGTCGTTGGCGCCAGTCACCCGGTAGGAAATGAAGCCCACCGCCTCCATCGCAAGAATAACCGCCCACTCCCGCGCTTCATAGCGGGTGAGCAGGATCTTGCACGCAAACAGAAGAAAGGTCACCCGAAACAGATACCCCTCGATGGGATTGATATAATTGCTCTTGTCGATAATCACCATCAGCAGCTCTATGGTCAGTCCAATATAAAAAGCCAGGCGGGGAACCGGGCTTTCCTCCCGCAGCCACCTGTAAGTGTTCTTCTGCATATTCCCATCCATTCCGAAGCGTTCTGCACCGGAAATGTGCCGCTTCTTTTTCATTCTACCGCCATCTCGCAACTCTGCTGTGACTAAGGGCAACAACCCCGCCACAAGCAACGGGGCATCAATGCGACCGCAAAACCCGCGCCGCCATGCCGTGCGCCCTGCGCAGCCACTGCTTTGCCGCAAGTTTCATCCTTTTCCATAAGATTCCTGCCGGGCTGATTTCAGGTGCAATCAAAAAATCGTACTCTTCCCTGTGCGCCCGCAGATACGCCGGAAAGCTCTCGTCAATCTCTACCCGCACAAACTTTGCGTCCCGGTCAAAAATATCCTCGCCGCAGAGCAGTCTGTCCACCGCCTCGTTTAAATAGCGTTTGCTGTTATATTCCGAATGCGCAGCCGCCTGTACCTTCACACCGATGCGCTTCGCCACATCCCGTTCACCGTCACCGCCCATATAACCGAAATGCCAGCCGCCGTCCGCAACGCGCACACTGCGCTCATCTTCCGGCGACACCTCGCGCAAATATACAATCCCTTCCCCTGGCAGTTCCGAAAAGCTGCAGATTTTCGTGCCGAGCCACTGTTTTTTCTCCACACCCGGAAATTCCCCGGTAATGGATAAGAGATTTCCTGACACTTCCTCCATATTTAAAAAGCAGTAAAACATCCGCTGCGCCAGATGATACACCTTCCCGGATTCAAACCTTTCCATCAGCTTCGTGAGCGTATTCGGATTCGGAATCTCGTCCACGTCGCTGAAAATAATAATATCTTCCGGCTTACAGTCGAAAAGCCCCCGGATCAGCTGATTCTTCTGAAACTTGTCCCGCTCGTGGGTGGTGACCCCCTCCATGGGAGAGTTCTCCACCGGCACATATCGTATCTTTCCCTCATATTCCGCAAAAAGCTGCCTGTTTTCCGCAAAGATCATCCGCTTCGGTTCCCCCGAAAACGTGACGGAAGCTTCCTCAATCACAAAAAAATCCACATAGGGCGCCATGATCTGCATGCGCAGTTTCAAAATATCCAGTTCATTAAAAAAAGGAATGCAGTCAAATACCATTCGCTATTTTATCCTTCCTCACTTCTGCCGCCAGAACAAAAACGGTCTCACGAAATCCTTACATTTCTGCCATCTGACTTTCCACGGATTTGAAAATTTCGGATACTGCGCGTTCCTGCCTCGCCATTTATGGAAGAGAAACGGCTTCTCCACATCCATGATCTCGGGTATCATATGCTCGTGCCCGAAATACTTCGCCACTTCTATGGGTGCAAAGCGCATTCCCGCCTCCTCAATCACATTGCGGTATTTACAGCAGAGAAAAATGTCCTCGTTATACTCGTCTTCCTTCTCGATTTTTTCCCACTTAAGCCCCGCCTTCGCCGGAAAGTCCATCAGTCTTTTGCTGCGGATCGACACGCTGTTGCCCACCCGGACAAGTCGTCCCTCCGCATCCCGGTAAGAGTAATCGTTTTGCGGCAGCGGCCATGGTGAACCGATATAATCATAATCCAGAAACGCATCCTGCCAGCTCCCGGGATTCACCACAAAGCCATCCGCATGCACAATCAGCGCAAAATCCGTGTGGATATGTTCACCCAGTTCATACACCATTTTGTAGTTAAATTTATCAATATCATCCAGTTTTGATGTGTGGGAATATCGTATGCTTTTCGGCAGCGACAAAGGCTTTCTGTGCGTAATCAGCACCACATCCCCAAATGCAATCCCCCGCATACTGTATTCCATAGCGCGGATCGTCTCATACACATTCACGCTCGTCATAGCCGCCAGCGTTACATTGGGAATATTCAGTTTTCCTTCCGCAGTTCGATTCATCGTGTATTCCTCTCAGAAATTTTTCTTACACTGTCTTTGTGATAGTATCTTGCGACCGCCAGATTCATCCAGTTCCCCTCGTCCCCGCTCAGATCGGTAAAGTCGAAGAGAGCCGGTCTCGCGCTGTAGGGAGCGACCACGGCGTCTGTAATGCTCTCATCCGTGTATATCTCATAACGCGCCATCGCCTCCTGATAGAATGTCTGCGCCTCACCCTTTGCCACGGAGCGGAGGGCGGAAATGCTCGTGTAAGTGTTCTTATCCGCCGTAAGCACCCAGACTGCCATGAGCAGTATCAGGCAGACCGCAGTCATCCGGCTGCCCGCACGCTCCAGAAACACGCCCAGCGCCGCAGACGCGCTATCTCCCGAAGCAATGCCTCCAGCCGCACTGCCAGCTCCCCCTGCCTCGTCCGTCCTGTGGGAAAAATACCCAAGCCAGTATGCCGTCACCAGCAGAACCGCCAGATAATAAGTCATCTGGATAATATTATCCACCCGGGAAAGCCCCGTCATTCCTACCGCGTAGAGAGTCGGCGTAAACATGGCGGAAATCAAGCAGTACGCCCCCGCCGTCACCAGTGCGGGGTGAGAAAATTCCCTCTTGGACGCCTTCATCCATTTCCATAACAGAGGCAGAAACGCCAGCCACAAAAGCACCATGAACACCGGTGTCCATCGGATCGCAAACACCGCTGTGTTATAAAAGGACAGGGCGATCGCCTTCACGGCGGAGTATCCTTCATCCATATCAATGCTTCCCCGCCTGCCGTTGCCGGGGGCAAGAACATTCACCAGAAACCCGGCGCTCCCCGTCAAAAACGGAATAGCAGCGTATGCTATCTTGTCTTTCTTCCGAAAGAAAGCATAGCAGACGAGGAAAGCCATGAGTACCTCCGCCTGCAGGCCTGTCACAAGATTGCCGCCGCCCACGATCACGGAAAGAACCGCAGACATCGCACAGCACAAGCATGCCCGTCTCTTCTTCTCCGCCCAGAGACTCCCCGAGACGAGTGTCAGCAAAAAGAACCATACGGACTGCATCAGTACATAGTGGGTGGAACCGTTGTACCAGTATATCCCCTCAAAAGGAGCCTCCATCACTTGATAAAACGCAAACAGCAGCAGAGCCATAATAAAGGACGCGCCCTCCTTTTCACATCCGAGCCATCTGACCAGAATATGCCGCCCCAGCAGGAAGGAAGAGGACGCGAACATGCCGATCGTCAGAACCGGCACCACCCACGCAATGCTGTAATCAAAATTCATCGGGCACATGCCCATCAGAAAACAGGATATATAAGTCCCCTGCCATTCCTGATAAAAGTCCATGTTCTGCCGCCACGCTTCCTGTGCCGAAGCCGCAAAAGATCCCGTCGTCTGCCAGACGTCGTGCACCCGCCGTCCATAATCGTAGTCGTCAATGCACATCACATTATATTTTCCCAGCCAGAGCAGCGGAACAAACGACAGAAGCAAAAGCCCCACTGCCAAAAACACCGGACACCTGCCGCTCAAATATTTTTCCGCCTTTTCCCAAACCTTCATGCAAATCCGCCTTTATCTTATATTCACCCGCGATGCGAAAATTTTTTCACCCGACGCGCCGCACCCCTGCCAATTTTTCCAAGATACGCCTTCTTATAGATATACCACGCGCGCAGCTTCATCATCCGAAGCCTCATGCCCGCAGGCTTTTGGTTAACGCCGGCGTATTTTTTTGACCGCTTCTTATATGCCGCCAGCTCCTCCCTGCACTCTTCATCCGTAAAGACCCTGCCCTTCCGGTCCATATAATGCCATCCCTTGTAAATGTTCTGCTCCGAAGCCCAGTAACCGTCGGACACATTGTGTCTCGCCCAATACTTCGGCGCCAGAATATACTGCACCGTATCGCTCGTAAACGCCGGGAAATACGAGAAGGATGAGTTTGCCAGCAGTAAATAACGCGCGTTTTTTAATATAGAGTAATCCTTTGCCAGATCAAAATTATAAGCCGGAACGCCGGGCAGAAACTTGTTCGCCTCCTGCACGTCGTTCGTGATAATCATAAACTGCATGTCCGGATTGATCCTGCGCATCTGTCTCATTCCCTGTATCCAGTAGCGTTTGCGCAGATAGAGTTCCGGCGAGCCCATATAGTCGCTGCAGCGAAGATGCAGGATGCAGAGATTCTCCCGGCTGTACTCTTTACAGTCATACTCCGGTTTTACCTTGAGCCACTCTTTGATCTCCGCCTTATGGGTGATAAAGTACGCTTCCGCCTGCAGATTGCCGTAAAGGAGCGTGCCGTCCTCCACCTCGAAAAGGTGCCTGTCCGCATCCGTCACATAGACCCCGTGGGTCAGGTCGTGAGTGGAATTTCCCGCAAAAAGCCGGGTTTCCTTCTCATAATAGATTTTTTTATAATCCTCCTTTTTCGAGGGAACTCCCATATCCAGATCCATAAAATACAGCCCGCAGTCACTGTGCATATTGTTGGCAAAGTGCTCCGGGTCAAGCACGCTGAACTGATAGCCCTTATCCTGCGCGATGCACCTCGCAGTCACATAGAAAAACAGCTGATTTCCCAGCCCGAAGCCTTCCTGTGTCTCGATTCCTAACATTCTTTTATCTCCATTTCGAAACGCCGCCGCGCTGCCTTTCCGTTTGACTCCGGCATCACGCCCGCTCTGTCACTCCTTTAAACTTGTCTGCGTGATTTTTTCATTTTCTACCTTGTAAATAACATCGCACTTGGCAATGGTATTCAGGCGGTGCGCGATAATCACCATCGTTTTTTTACCGTGGAAACTGTTGACCGCCTCCATAACCGCCGACTCCGTATCCCCGTCCAACGCGGATGTCGCCTCGTCAAAGACAAGAATCTCCGGATTGTGGTAAAGCGCCCTGGCAATTCCCAGACGCTGCCTCTGCCCGCCGGAAATTCTGACACCTCTGTCACCTATCGTCGTCTCCAGACCGTCCGGCAATTCCTCCACGAAACTCTTAAGCTGCGCCTCTTCCAAAACCTCCCAGATCCGTTTATCGTCAATCCGATCCACATCAATGCCGAAAGCGATATTATCCCGGATGGACTCGTCAATCAGATAGATGGACTGGGGAATGTAGCCGATCTTGGAAAGCCAGGACGGATAGTTTTCAAAAATGTTCCTGCCGTCGCAGGTAATGGTTCCCGTCTGCACATGCAAAAGTCCAAGCAGGATATCTACGATCGTGGATTTGCCCGCTCCCGACGGTCCCATAATGCCCACCGACTGTCCTTTTCTGACTTCCATGTGCGCGTCCGTGAAGATGGGCTTTTCCGTGTTCGGGTAAGTATAGCTGATGTGATCCAGCACAATTTTATCCGTCAGCGCAAGCTCCGGCAGTTCTTTCTTTGCCTCTCCCGTAAGCCCCGTCACACTGCCGTTCACATCCTGCTTCATGTTCTCCGTCAGGTTCTCATACAGATAATCCAGGCAGGGCTGCGCGTAAGCGATCTCCGACAGATAGGTATTGATGCGGTTCGTTGCCGGCATCACACGCACCGCGGCTGCGGCGAACGCCATAAGCTGGGGCATCAGCACGGTAATATCACCGTCCTCCAGCATATAAACAAGAATGAAGGAGAGCATTGCCGCAATAAAGACTGTCTCGATCAGGAGTCTCGGCGTATTGTTCATCACCGCGTAGTTTCTCGCCACATTGGCGCCCACCGCGCCGCTCTCATAGTAATTGCGCACAAAGAACTCCTCCCTGTGCAGCACCTTTACATCCTTTAAGCCATAGATGGACTGGATTCTCCATTTCGCAATCCGCGACTGAATCGCCTGATTCCTGCGACCGATGGCATTCAGCCGGGGCTTTAACACTCTGGTAATCATCAGGGTCATGCCAAGGAAAAGCACGCCGCATCCGATGGAAATCAGCGGGCTCACCCACACCAGCAGCACAATACAGATCGACACCGCCACAACGATCTCCGTGGTCATCTGGATCAGCACCAACACCAGCTGAAACGCATTTGGAATATCGCTGTCCGTCAGGCGGAACACCGTAGGAATATCGGCTCCCAGATAGTCTTCGTAAGGGCGGTTCAAGAATTCCCTCATCACCCGGCTGATCATTCGGTTTCGGTTTCTCGTCACAAACGTATTCTGTACAAAAGTCAGAAACAGAAGATATGCATTCTTAAATACAAATACGGCAATCAGGGCGCCCAGCATCCAGACAATGAGACTCCTCGATGAGCTAATCCCCAAAAGCGCCGCGATCCTGCCCACCAGTTCATTCTCCATGACTTTATCCGGCGACATAACCGCCTCCGCCACAGGAAGCATCATGGAAACACCGAGTGTCTCCAAAATACCGCCAATCAGAATAAGGACAGCGAGACCGCCAAGCTGCCAGAGCTGTTTCCTTTCAAAGAGATATGCTATTTTTTGCAGCAGCCCCGCCTGCTCCTGACTCTGTTTCTTCATAATTATATATAGTGTCCTCTCAAATGCTTCGACGGATCACATCGGAACTCACTGCAACGATTATGATTCCTGCAAAGGTCCGATTTTACACATATCCGCCCGGTAAAAATCGCTGTCATCCGTCCCGTTCAGCCAACGCTGCGGCGCGAGAACCGTTTTCCCCGGATTTTTATTCAGATAGGACGCCCACCAGCTGAAACTGCTGTTGGCAAGGATATGATGTTTACAGCGGCTCATAAGGACAAATTCCGCATAATCGTTGTCGCCGCCCGGTAGATCGATCCATGTGATATCCGCCGCGGAGAAGAGGCACTCTGCATAACCTGACGGCTTCTCTGCCTCCGCCTCCTGACACACAGCCTCCGCAGACTGCTGCACCGCCCATGCCCTGTCGTTGGTAAAAAGGAAGAACCGGCATCCCGGAAATCTCTCCCGCATCTGACGGATTCCTTCTATATAATAGGCGTCCGTACAGATCCCACCGTAAAGCTTCTGATTCTCCGGCGTCAGATAATCGCCCCTGCGGACATGCAGACTTACAGAGCACGTGTTATTTATCTCATCCAGATAGTCCTGCGCCATCTTGCGCGTTCTTCTCTCCCCGCCTGCTCCCCAGCAGCCCGAACGCTTCAGATATGCCGTCAGCCTGTCCGTATCATAAACGTCCCGCACCTGTCCCTCCACCGGCTGAAAATATTTTTCCGTCTGCCAGTAGCCCTCCAGATAAATATCGTCCCAGGTCAATACTTCCGGGATAAAAAGTTTGCTTCCCTCAAAATAAGATTTCTTATGCCTGCCGAACAGTTTCCGTCTCAAGCGCTGCCATGGCATCATAGAAGAATCCAGCATTTTGACCATTTCCTCACGGGAAGGCCTGTCATAGGAAATGCCAAACGGAGCAAGCGCCGGAATCCTCTGGGGATCCTGCGCAAACCCGGACACGTCGTCAATTTTTACCTCCCTGCCGAGGGCTTTCAGTTGCAAATATAGGGCGTACTGGAACATCTGGTTGCCCAAGCCGCCCGCAAGTTGTACAATTACCATCTTTGTCCTTCACAAACCATGTGTTATTTATTCTTTCCTTAAAATACGCTTCACCTTCGCCTTGCAGGGAATCACAACCTGCTCATCCCACCGCATCTTTCTGCAGTACGCCGCCGGCGACTTGTAAAACAGTTTCAGCTTCTTCCGATCCCTCTGATCCGCCATCTGAGACCGAAACGCTTCGCGCGCACGTTCTCTGTCCTTCCCGAGAATCTCCGCCAGACGCATCATATAGCCGCCGCTGTCCTCCATGCCGGAAAGCTCCCAGTAAAATAACAGAAGTCTTTTATAAAAAAAGTAATCGTGCGTCAGCGCCAGATCCTCTCTGCCAAGGTTTCTGAGCAGTTCCGTTTTCTCATAATATGCCGGAATCTGATCCGTAAAAGTGCGCGAATTGACCCGACAGTTCATAATACTTTCCTCTCTGTCTATTATATAGTTATACAAGGCAATGTCAAGGTAAATGCAACGTCCGGCACGCGCCAGCGCCTCCGTGGCAAAGACAATATCCTCATACCACCGTCCTTCCGGGAACAGATTCCCCTCCAGCAGTTCCTTCCGGTACAGCTTATTCCATGCTGCATTCTGAATTGCGTACTCCTCCCGCTCCTCCACATAAACCTGAAGCGCTTCCTGCGCCTCAAAGAGAATGGCGCGATCCACCGACCCGTCCAGTGTGCGCGTGCGGGAAATCTGACGGTAACGGCAGACGGCAAGATCCGCCCGTTTATCTTTCAACGCGCAAAACAGCATCTCATACATATTGGGATCAATCCAGTCGTCCCCGTCCACAAAACCGATATAATTGCCGTGGGCTCTCGCAATTCCCATATTTCTTGCATGGGAAAGACCACCGTTGTCCTCATGTATCACTTGTATGCGGGCATCTTTCTCAGCGAGTTCATCCAGAATACTTCCTGTCGCATCCGTGGAACCGTCATCCACCACGATAATTTCCAGATTGGCATATGTCTGTTCGCAGACCGAGCGGACACCTCTTTCAATATAAGCCTCTATATTGTAGGCGGCGATGATTACGGAAATCAATTCCGTCTGCTCTTCCTGATACAGTTTTGGCGGCTGATAACGCTCTAAAATTTCCACTGTCGTCCTCCTGTCTTTCTCCCCTTCTTTCGTGACTGTTCTTCCGGACCAACTTCGCGAGCGACATTTAATATCGCCCGTTGTACTTTATTCCAGCCAAATTATCACTCTATTATCCGTAATAAATAACACTAGGCACTCGTTATTTAATATATCTCCACAAAATGGATTTCTCTTCGTAACAGCTGTTTCTCTGGCTCTTCTCGATGCGTATAATTGAATCATGTTTTAACTTTTGATGCATTCCGCCATTCCTGAAACATCAGAATGTACCAAATCTGCGGTCTCCACACATTTCTCGTAATATAATCATCCCATAATTTCTTTACATTTGTCGCATTAAACAGCCCCTGCTCCTCCAAAAGAGAAGGAGTCAAAAGGCTCTCCGCCCACTCTCGCAGCTCCTTCTGCTTCAGCCAGCGGTGAAGCGGAATGGAGAACCCCTTTTTGGGACGTTCCATCAATTCTTGGGGCACATAACGATAGAGAATGTCACGCAGAATCTTTTTGCTGACCCCGCCGCTCTGCCGGAAAGACAGTGGCAGTGTCCATGCAAATTCCACCACATCTTTATCCAGCATCGGCACACGCGTCTCCAGCGAAACCGCCATTGCTGTTCTGTCCACTTTCGTCAGAATATCATCGGGATGGTACATCAGCAGATCCATCAGCATCAGATTGTGCTGCCCGTCCTCCAGAAGCCCGGAAGGATAAGTGTCCATCCATGTTTCTCCCGCTCTGCGGGGCTGTACGGCATCCCAGACGCCAAAATCCGGGGCTCTGTCCTTCATTCCCTGCCCAATCAGCTCAAGCCCTTCTCCGATTTCCGAGCGCAGGTACATGTCCTCTATTGATTTCGCTCCCAAAAGCCTTGCATGGGTTGTTGTGGCAGGACTCGCCGCTGCGGCAAGCCCCAGCAGGGCGCTTGCCGGCGTGCGCAGGGCGCGCGGTATTTTCCTTACTTTGTTCCAGACCCGATCAACAGAATAATAGGTGTTATATCCACAGAAAAGCTCGTCTCCGCCATCCCCGCTCAAAGATACCGTCACATGTTCCCGCGTGATTCGGCTTACAAGATAAGTGGGAATCTGGGAAGAATCCGCAAACGGCTCCCCAAACATCCCTGCGAGCTTTGGAATCACGCCCTTGGCATCTTCCTCCGTAATATAAACCTCCGTATGGTCCGTCCCCAGATGGGCGGCAATCTCCTTCGCAACAGGCGCCTCGTTATACTGCTCTTCCCACATGCCCACAGTGAACGTTCTGACCTTCTGCGCGCTCTGCGCCTGCATCAGCGATACTACCGTGCTGCTGTCGATCCCGGCGGACAAAAAAGCGCCCACGGGCACGTCAGCCACCATCTGTCCCGCAATGGATTCCCGCAGAAGACGCTCCAGTTCCGCCGCCGCTTCCGCCTCGCTTCCGCGAAAGCGGTTTTTCTGCCCGGAAACAGCCGTTTCCATCATGGACCAATAGCCTTCAATCTCCGGTTTGTCAAAAGGTGATTTAATCTTTAATATTTTCCCGGGTTCCAGTTCCCAGATCCCGCGATATACGGTATACGGGGCGGAAATATATCCATAACGCATGTAATCGCCCATAATATCTGCGTTGACCGAATTGGTGAATCCATCCATTGAGGCGATCGATCCAAGGTCTGAAGCAAAGACAAAGGCGTCGTCATTACCCCCGTTATTTATATTATCATTTAATTTTCCATAAAATAACGGCTTCTCTCCAACTCTGTCCCGCGCAAGAAATAACGCGTGTTCTCTCCTGTCAAACAGCGCAATGGCGAACATTCCTTTTGCCATTTTCAGTGTATCTTTCAAGCCGTATGCGGCAGCCGCCTCCAGAAGCGTTTCCGTGTCGGAGCTGCCACGGAAGGCAGGCGTCTTTTTCTCCGCCAGCAGTTTTTTTCGGATGGAAGCATGATTATAGATCTCTCCATTGTAGACAATCACATATCTGCCATCGCGGGATACCATGGGCTGCGCCCCCGCGGGTGAAAGGTCCACGACCGCAAGCCTCCTGTGGCCCAGCACCACCCTGTGATCCTCCGAAGCCCACACCCCCGAAGCATCCGGTCCCCGGTGGTACATCCTATCGCACATCCGCTCGATATTCTTCTGCCAGTCTCCCCTGAAATTACAAAAGCCCGCAATTCCACACATGTGTTATCTATCCTTTCTCAAGCATTTCGTTTTATTCGCGGATACCATTTAGAGCCCTACTCCTCTCCCGCGATCTCCGCGTAATCCCCGTTCGCAATCCGCTCCCTGATCGTCCTGACAGCCTCATCCTGCCTCGTTTTCCACAACTCATAGGATTTATCCCACGAAGCGTAGGAAACGTCTCCGCGGCGGTCCGGAAGCGTATAGTGCGCCGTCAGGTATTCCTTCAGGAAATTCGTGCACTTCTCTGCCCCCACTGCGTTGGTATGGCTGCCGTAATCCGCAAAATCTTCCTCAAAGACAATGCCGATCTCGTCATAATAATCGTTCATGTTTAAAAATGCATAGCCGCTTTCCTCCACGATGCCCGCCATGTAGTTGAACATCTGCTGTTCTTCCGCCGATTCCCCATAAGGAGAGACGATAAACAGCGCCGCCTGCCCATTTTCCTTTAAACAGGCAAGCAGGTCACGCAGATACGCCTCCTGCTCCTCAGGGATCGCCAAAACGCCTTCCATGCCGCCGCAGGCGGGCATAGGCTGCGGTCCCACCTCGTCCCGGAAAGTATAACCCTTCAGCGGATGGCTGTGGTGATAAAACATATTCGCCCACTCGGAAGGAAGCGCCAGCATTTTCCAGTTTGTGTGATACTTCATAATATCAATATAATAACTTAAACGTCCTTCCTCATCATCCTCCGGCACCAGCCCCTGTATTGTTCTGATCCGCTGCGGCGAATACCTCAGGTTGTCTGTCACGCCCCGTGTATATGCCATGTTCTCCATCAATCCTGCCTCTTCCATGGTAAACATGCGCATCTCAAAAATATAGAGCGCGGGCGACTGGGTTTTCTCCGCTTCTTCCATCAGATACCGCATGGCGGCAGGACGCTGCACGTTGGTAGAAAGAGGATACATCGCAATCCCCGCCTCCCCCCAAAGCTTAGGCGCTGCATAATAGGGAAATACCGGGCTGGAACCGATCATCACAACGTCCAGCGAATCCTTCTTTTCCGCGTAAAAGCCTGCGAAGCGGTCCTTCACTTCGCCGTTTGTCCTCACCATATAGGATACTGGCAAAAGAATGGCGAGAAACAGCAGCACAAATACAGCCGCCTGCAGAAATTCTTTATAATTGCGTGTGTTATTCATTTATGATCTCCTCAAAGTAATCCTTCCACATCGGATTGACCCGCCCCGGCGCGAGTCTCTGCTGAATCCCTGCCGCCTCCCTGCCAAGCCTGTCCGCATAATCCGCGTCCCCCAAAAGCCTGTCCATCGCACGCGTCAGCGCCGTCTGATCCCCCGCCGGAATCACCAGACCGTTCACGCCGTCCTCCATCAGCTCCTCCGTGCCGCCGCTCGGCACGTCCGTGGCAATCACGGAAAGCCCGAGCGCCAATGCCTCAATGAGGGCATTGGAAACACCTTCCGAATAAGAAGTAAGCAGAAACAGGGACGCCCGCCAGATCCGTGCCGCCACATCCTGCACCACACCGGGCAGGAAAACCCTCTCTGCGATGCCAAGCCCCGCCGCCGTTTCTTCTATATGGGAACGCAGCTCCCCATCACCGTAAATCTCAAGCGAATATTCCGGATATTTGTCTTTCAGCGCCGCGAATGCGCGAAGCTGCATCTCATGATTCTTGTTGGCGTCCATGCGCCCCACAGACACGATTCTTTTCTCCCGCGCACCCTCGTATCTCGGCCTTATGAAGGCAGGATTCAGGGAATTTGGCAGGATCACAGCCTTCTCTCCCACTTTCCTGCAAAAGAAACTCCTGGAACGCTCCGTCTGTAAGATAACCCCCGCCGCGCGGGAAAAAAGAAAATCTGCCAGCATACGCATCCCCCTGGATGGGTATTCTTCCTTCGCCTCCCCGACTACTGAGACGACAGCTTTCGTTTTTGTTCCCATCGTGGTAACGACTGTCATAAAATTATTTTTTCCGATACAGGACAGCACAAGATCCGCTTCCTGTTCTTTCCATATCACATGTAACTTATTGAGTCGCCTAAAGAAATTTACTACCCGGCTTGCGGACACTTTTTCTTCCCCGATGTCGGAAAGGATTCTCTCAATCCCATCCGGCAGATCATACTCATCTTCTCTCTGATATTGTGTCACCATCACGACACGATATCCTTCCGTCTGAAAGTAATCCGCCAGATTTACGAACACACGTTCCGCTCCTCCCTTTCGGAGGGACCCGATATAGAAGGCTATTTTTTTTCGTTCATTTTTTTCATTCATAGGCTTGCATAAATTCCTTCATTTTTCGACCAAGAACACCTGTTTTCGAATAATTTTCCTGCATTTTCGCCAAAATTCGGCAGAAATTTCATTCTTAATTAAATTCTCATTTATTTTCGTCCGTCTGAATGTGTCGAAAATTCATTCTATTTTCTGAAAATTCTTTTTCATTTTCGTCAAAATAACATTCGCAATACTTTCGTTTTTTTACATCTCACCCGTTACTGTTCTCGTGGAAACAGGTGTACCACTGTTGGAATACAAAGAACGCCCAAACCAGCCCGGAATAATTTTCTCCCGTCCCCCGACCCCTGTCGCCTGTCTCAAGGTAGCTTCCCACCATCTTTTTTACATACGATTCATCGAACAGATTTTGACGTTTCAGGAATCCACATTCCGTGTAACATAACAACTGTTCTCTAAGCGGACCCCTGAGCCATTTATCAAGCGGAACACCAAACCCTTTCTTCGGACGCTCCAGCAGTTCCCTCGGTATATAATCGTAAGCAATTTCTTTCAGAATATGTTTTTTTTCTCCCGCCGCATATTTGAACGCATGGGGAATGCGGTAGGAAAAATCCATCACATCCGGATCCAGAATCGGGCATCTCGCCTCTAGGGAATATTTCATGGAAGCGCGGTCCATCTTGCAGAGAATATCCCCCGGCAGGTAAGTGTCCATATCCAGAAGCATCCGGCGTACCTGCCAGTCCCCGACCGGATAGCTGCTCTCCACGGGATACTGCACCGGCAGCGCGCGTTCCCCCGAAGCCATTCTGCCAGCCATGGCGCGCGCCATCCCCGGATAGTTTCCCGCACCAAACTGTGTCTTCGTCTCCCGGTCTCTATTACCCGCAATCACACGCGCTTTGAAGGGCAGCCTTTTCTCCAGACCAGCCTGCCTTATTCCCGGCAGATTGCACAGATTATGCACCAGACCACCCAGCGTGTCCAGTTTCTGCGCCTGCGCCACTTTCTCATAAATGTTGTAACCACAGTAAAACTCATCCCCGCCGTCGCCGGAAAGCGCCACCGTCACCTGTTCTCTTGCCAGCTTGCAGACTAACATTGTCGGAATCTGGGAGGGATCGGCAAAAGGCTCGTCATAATACTTCGGAATGCTCTCCACCATCCGAAGCATGTCCGTCTCATCAATCATCAGTTCCGTGTGCGCCGTTCCCAGATAATCCGCCACCGCCCTGGCGTAGGGCGCCTCATTATAATTTTCCTCATTAAAGCCGATGGAAAAAGTCTTCACGGGCTCCCCGGAATGCACCTGCGCCATTGCCGTCACCAGTGAGGAATCATAACCGCCGCTCAAAAAAGTCCCAAGCGGCACGTCAGAAATCATGCGAAGCGACACAGCGCGCTGCAGTAGGTCTTTCAGCTGCTCTTTCGCCTCCTCATAAGCTGTGACAGGCATTTCGGACGCCTCCGCATAAGCCTCCCGTACGCTCCAGTAACTCCACGTTTCGATCCGCCCGTCCTGAAACCTGAGTATCGCGCCCGGCGCAAGCTTAAACACATTCTTATAAACGCTGTCCGGCGCATTGATATACTGCTGGAAAAGATAACGCGAGAGCACGCCCCGGTCTATCTCGGCATGAAAATCCGGGCACGCCATAATTGGCTTTAACTCCGACGCAAACACAAGCTCCTCCTGCTCGTACCAGTAATAGAGAGGCTTCTTGCCGATACGGTCGCGTATCAGATAAACCGCCTCCTCCTCCCTGTCAAAAAGCGCGATGGCAAACATGCCGTTAAACCGTTTCACACAGGATATGCCCCATTTTAAATAGGCGGCTATGATAACTTCCGTATCGCAGTCCGACCGAAAGGGATAGTCCGCCAATTCTTCTCTCAGCTCTCTGAAATTGTAAATCTCCCCATTGTAAACCACAACAATCCTGTCGTCCGCCGAGTGCATGGGCTGATGCCCCAAAACCGAAAGATCCAGGATGGACAGCCGCCTTTGTGCAAGTCCCACACGATAGCCGCCCGACATCCCGTAAAGCTCTTCTCCGCTGTCGTCGGGACCTCTGTGATACATCGTGTCATTCATCTTCTTTAATTGATCAGGCGTGACCTCGCGCTTTCTGATGTACCCGCAAATTCCACACATATGATATATACTCCTCTGCTACAACGGAGAATGCCCGTCTTGGGCATTCTTCCACGCGAAACATAGAACTTCTTGGCATCGCGTCCTATGGCGCGATGTCTTTAATAGCTCTTTTCGCGTTGCTACTTCACATCCTTACCCATAAAGTATTCCCTGTATTCCCCGAAATCCTTGCATTCATTGTCCACAGACTCCACCAGTTCCTCATACTTTTCCTGTATAAGCGCCCTGTAATTTTCAAAATTATTATATCCCTTTTTACTCCACGCAAAAGGATGTGTCAAAATCTGCACTTTATCATAGCCTGTGATATTCGCCTCGTCCGGATAACCGTACCGCCAGATGTGGTTGGCATCCGACATATATTTCACGCTCAATTTCGTATCGTCCGTTATTTTATCGGCATAGGTGAAAAACTCATCCTGATACGCGTTGAGCAGACCGTCCAGTTTGATATTCTCCCTGAGCACATCGCCGGAAGGTCTGTGCACGGAAAATTCCGTGATGGCAAAACCGAACATTTCGCTCAGAATATCAATTTCCATACGGATGCGCTTTCTGATCTGCTCCATGTCCGTCATGCCGTTTAATGCGAAATGAAGCCCGATCCGCTGTCCCCTCTCGTGCATATCCTTGATGATATCCATGTTTTTCCGAGAAAGGATATTATAGGAGTTATTGGTCCACTGGAAAAAGAACGTGGATGTAAAATCCATACTCTGCTCCACTTTTGCAAGCTGCCACGCCCGCTCCACACTGTACTCCACATCATGGCGCATGATAACGAAAGAATCTCTGCCAAGCGCCTCCGCATAGCCGCACTGCCGCCCCGTTGACTTTATGATTCTGATCATTTCCCTGTAATCGTCAAATGAAAACATATTTCCCTCCGCTCTTAGGCATCTGCCCCTGTGCTTTTGAATAAGTTTACCATATTTTTCTAAAATCCGCTACTGCGCCCGCCCTCAGCCTCCGATCTCTCCGTGCCAAAAGCTGCCCATTACTGAACCGAACTACTTCCGCCGCACAGATCGTTTCCCATAATAGGCGGCAATCCCCTGATTCACCCAGCCATCCTCGTCCTCGTCCATATAAAAGCATTCAAAATCTTCGATATACTCCGGCATCTCCAACTCCACATCCTCCTCCGGGCACGTTTCCAGATAATCGTAAATAGCGACGCACTTTTCGTAATATTCCCTGTAGCTTCCGTTGTGCACATAGCGCGCCACCCGGTAAAGAGGCATCTCTTCCATGGAGAGGGGCGTGACAATAAACGCTGCCAGACAGATGTAGAGCAGTACCGCAGTGGTGCGCCCGTCAGACGGCAGATTACAGAGCCTGTGACCACAAATCCCCAGAAACAGCGCCAGATTCAAAAGGGATAGTACCATCACGGTATCTATTATAAAATAACACCTGTTCGGAACATAATAGCCGCCATACCCGAGCGCCACGGGAAAATATGCCACAGCTCCTGCCAAAAGAGCAAACGCCGCAGCAATGCCATATTCCCGAATTGCAATCCGGCATCTTCCCGACAGATACACGCCTGCAGCAATCAGCAAAAGAAACACAAGACCGAGTATCGTCTCCCGGAACAGCCGGCACGTCTCTTCCGTAAACATACGCACGGTATAGCCGATTGCCTGACCAAAATGCAGACCTGCTCCCGCCGTACCGTCATGTCTGGAAAAGTTGCCCGGCGCTGCCGCGTTGATCAGCGCACCGGCAAATCCTGCCGCAAAAACAGTCAGATTGTACCTGGATACTCTCCCTGTAAAGAGGAAAAATATCCCCGTCAGCAGCAGAGCCATGTAGCATCCAACGCCAGCCACCGCCAGAGAACCGCCAGAGGCGAGAAACAGAAGAACCGCCGCAGTTCCCGCGCAAACCTTACTTCTCCGTGAACTGACTGTCTCTTTATTGATAAGAAGTAACAGTGTCAAAGCAATAAGCATAAGAGAAAACGGCATACTGTACGCCACCGCCCCGGAAAACCAGAAATAAATCTCCGCATAGACGTCCGCATTCACTATGGACAGAAAGAAAAGCGTAAGAATCACAAACCGCAGGGACATAAGGCTCCTTGCCGGTTCCGCCGCCGTTTCACAGGACACATCCGCCTCTTTGCCGCCTATTCCCGCCGCCGTCCAAAAATAAGAGAGCCCCGTCCACAAAAATGCAGCCAGCGAACCGAGAAACAACAGTGCGTTTCCCACCATCACCGCCCGAAGCTGCGGCAGACCGAAATTATTGATCGGTGAGAGGAATGCCTGTAAAAACATGGAAAACCACGTCCCCTGCCAGTCCATATACAAGTCCTGAACATACAGAAGAGATGCCGCAAAATACTGCGGCAGCGAGACATGGAATGCCCCCACCCTCACGCCGTGGGTAAAATCATCCCCGCTGAGTACCGTATAGCCAGCGCCCATTGCGAAAACTGTCGTTACCGCAACCAATACAATAACGCACGCTATTATAATAAAGATTTCCGCTGCCTTTTTTCCTTTCACACCATTGCCCCTTCCACTTGGCACACTCCCGTTCGCCGGACCGCGCCGCTAGAAACTTTGATATAAAAACGCCGCCGTATCGTAGCTTCCGCCGTAAATCCCCGTGATCAGCAAGAGCAGCGCCACGCCATAATAGCAGCACCACCTCAACGCCACCGGACTCCCCGCAATCGTCCGCCGCACGTCTTTTCCCTTTTCCTCCCAGACGGAAACCGCAAGCCACAAAAGGCATGCCACCGCCAACAGCAAAAAGCCATACCTGTTCAGCCCGTAGTCTGTCACGCTAAGAATTCCCTCTTTCAGCCGGAAATCCGCGAAAAACGCCCGGTAAATCTCCCCCGCCTGCGAAAGGCTCTCTGAGCGGATCAGCACATCCGCCACAAATACGATTATCCACGTTCTTGCCATGGTAAAGAAACCGTAGACTTTTCCCGCTTTGATGTGAAGCTTTTCCTTCCATATACTATATTGCGATTCCAATACGAGGGAAATACACATGATCACGCCGTAGTAGACGCCCCACAAGAGATAGCTCGCCGTCCTGCCGTGCCACATGCCCGTCAGCAGCCAGACAAGCATGGTTCCGATGATGCCCGTCACATGCTTTCCCATGCGGGGCATTTTCTTTTTTGCCGCTTTGCCGATTTTCCGCCCCGTCCCCGACATCACAAAGGAAAACATCACATAATCCTTAAACCACGTCCCGAGCGTAATATGCCATCTGCGCCAGAATTCCGCCACAGATCTAGAAAAGTACGGTCTTTTAAAGTTCTCCGAAAGGGTAATGTCGAAGGTCTCGCTGATGCCCAGCGCCATATCCATATATCCCGAAAAATCCGCGTAGAGCTGCAGCATATAGAGAACGGTCGCCAGCGCGTAAATACTGCCGGGCAGCCCCCCGTTCACACTTCCGAACACGCTTCCCACAAAGAGATTGATCCTGTCCGCAATCACCAGTTTCTTGAACGCGCCCCAGACGAAACGCTGTACACCGAAAAGCATTCGCTCATAGTCAAAGACATGCTCCCGCTCAAACTCATCCTGCAATTTCGCATAGCGGTTGAAAGGTCCCTGTGTAATCGCCGGAAAATAGGCGAGAAACAGGAAAAGTCTGACAGGGTTTTCCTGCGCCTTGCACTGTTCCCGCCCCACGTCCACCACATAACCGATTGCCGTCAGCGTATAAAAAGATATCCCCAGAGGCATGACCACACGCGCAAAGAACGCGTCGTTCCCCGGCATGGCCAGCCCCAGCATCTGTAAAAAAGGCAGGAGCACAACCATATATTTCGTACAGAGCAGAATACCGACACTGTACACAAAATAAAGGATTTGAACGCGTCTTCTGCGCCTCTCAAATCCCTGTTTCACCGCCTTTTTCCGCTCCTTTTCCGCAATATCCGAAAGCGCCTTTTTCTGCGCCTCCAGACTGCGCGCCAGATAAATGCCGCAGCCGTAAGCGCCTGCACCCGTCAGGATAATCCCCACTGGAATCCCGCCTGTCCCAGCCACATAAAACAAGCCGCTTGCCACGGCTAATATCATCCACTGCCGCCTTTTCGGCGCCAGATAATAAAGGGCAAAGGAAATCACCCACAGTATGACAAAATCGGTTGACAAAAACTGCATATTCTAATCTTCCACCAGCTGTCTCACCAGCTCTATGATTGCTTCTTTGTTCCTGAAATTTTCCGCTACCACATACTTGGCATCAATTTCAATATCAAAAACATCTTCCAGCTCGCTCACCACATTAATCACCGTAAAGGAGTCAATCACGCCCTCCTCCATCATGTTGTCGCCCGTGTAGTCAAGCGCCTCCTCGCAGTATTCTTCCAGCACTTCCAAAACCTTTTTTTCCATAGACTTATTTCCTTTCTCGCCTGTCATTCATCTTTATATTTTACACCCGCATCTGCGGATTTTTAATTCCTCTTCCTGCCATTTCATAACAATCGGTATTTTATTTTTAACAGCTCTCCATCCGCGAACGGCAGATACAGCATGTCCGCGCCCTCTTTTTTCTTTTCCGGCGCCACCTTCCGATACCGCAGAATTTCCGCCTGTTTTCCCGCAACTTCCGTCTGTAGCGGCGGAAATATCCCGCTTTTCCCGTAATCCACGCTGCGGAGCAGGCAGTACAGCTTCTCCGGCGGCTCATTTATATCGAGAAATCCGTCTCCCGGTATCTCAGACGAACGGTACATTCGTCTCTCCGGCGAAAAGCCCTGCGGTCTCGCCTCGGCGTTTTCCTGTAAAACGCCGTCAAAACATTCACAAAATCCCTCGTATGCCAGATCCATCAACGTTTCTGTCAGTTCATGCGCCTTCGTATCGGAACCGATCTCACAGCTTTTCTGGATGATGATACTGCCTTCATCCACCCCCGCCGTCACATAGTGCCAGGTAATGCCCGTCCGCGTCTCACCCCGATAGATAACCCAACTCGGCGCGTTTCTTCCGGGATAATCCGGCAGGAGCGCATTGTGAAAGTTGATAATCGTGATATTTTTCCGTTCCACCAATGCCGCCGGAAACAGAAAATTGTTGCTGGCGGAAACAATCAGCGTTTTCTCCTGTATTTTTCCAAAATAATCGCCTAACTCCCGCTTATCCGGCAGGGACGCGAAGGGAATACCCCGTTCCTCACAAATTTGTTTCGTGACACTTAGCGCGTGAGGCTCATGCTCAATAAATTCCAGCGTATAACTATAATCCGCCCGCCTGTCCGCCGTATATTTCAATATTTCCCCGGTCGCCTTCCCGTAACCGATTATCACGACCCGCCGAAAATCCGTCTTCATACAACTCCTTTTCGTACCACATGTTATTTTATCTGCTGCCAATGCTTATTCCCTGCTATTTTATGTATTCGTATCTGTTCGATGCCTTCACAGTTTCGGTGCAAAACCCATTTAAAATCGCCTTCGAAGATGAGGGTGCACTCTTGAGTCACACTATTACGCTCTCTGCAGTGAATGCTTCGAACTATACTAAATAGTTACATGTATTCTTTCAGCTTCACCCGGTCAATCTTGCCGTTGGCGTTGATCGGCATTTTCTCCACCCGGACTACCTTATTTGGCAGCATGTACTCCGGCACAAGATGGGAAATCTTTTCGTTGATATATGCCTTGTCCAACTCCTCCTCGATAAAAAGCACGATCTTCTGTCGCTTCTCGTCATAGAGACAGCAATTTAAGGAAATTTCCGGCAGCGAGGACACCGCCGTCTCAATCTCTCCCAGCTCGATCCTGTGCCCCATATGCTTGATCTGGAAATCCTTTCTGGAAAGATAGATGATCTCCCCGCGCTCATTGTATTTTACGATATCGCCGGTCCGATAAATCAGCTCCGGCACCGCATCGTTCAGCGGATTCTGCACGAATGCTTCTCTCGTCTTTTCCGGATTCTTATAGTAGCCCATGGACAGGGATGTGCCCCTGACACAAAGTTCGCCCGGTTCCTCCCCCGTCACCAGTTCATTTTTCCCATTCAACACAAGAATGTCCGTGTTCGGCATGGGAAATCCGATGGGTAGCGGCTCCTCGTCCGAAAATTCACGGTCTACAATATAATAAGTACAGGCATCGGTAATTTCCGTGGGACCGTACAGGTTTGCGTACTGCACATCCGGCAGGAATTTGCGCCATACGTTAAGCTGCTTATTCGGCATGACCTCGCCGCAGAACAGCACCCGCCGCAGCGTGTCCGACAGATCCACATTCTTGAACGCTTTCAGCTTCGCCACCACAATCAACGCTGACGGCACCCAGAAAATGGTATTGATCTTCTTTTCTTTCAGATATTCCAGAAGGGGTACCGGCTGGGCAAAGAGCGTTTTTGGGATAATATAAGTGGTCGCGCCCATTTTCAGGGTGCTGTAAATATCCAGAATGGAATTGTCAAAATAGAAGGGCGCCTGATTGCCGAAACTGTCCTTCTCAGTGATTTCAAAAGTCTCCGTCACCCAGTCTATGTAGTCGATCACCGCCCGGTGATTGATCGTCACGCCCTTAGGTACGCCAGTGGAGCCGGATGTGAAAAGTACATACAGAAGGTCTGTGTCAACACCCTTCCTTCTTGCCGCCTCAAGAGCTTCCTCCCGCGCGGACTCTGATACCGCCGCATCTCCATTTTCATCCTGACTCTTCTCCAATGCCGCTTCCGGGCATTCCTCCGATGAAGATATTCGACCTGCCGCTGCTTTCCGTGTCACAACATCCTCCAGCAGAAGAAACTCTCCCTTATAATCATACGCCAAAAAGACCTCCCGCAAGGCACCTGTGGTAATCACCACGGAAGGCTCCAATACTTCAAGAATCTTGTTGACACGGCTCCCCGGCATATCCACATCAATCGGGGAATAAAAGTTACAGCTGTAGGCCACTCCCATAAAGGAGATCAGCACATCCACACCCTTTTCCAGAAAAACAGCGACCGGCTTCTTAAAAAGCCCCCGCGCCGTCAGTTCGCAGGCAATCGCTCTCGCCTGAGTCCGCAGCTGTCCAAAAGTAACTTCTTTATTTGCATCCGCATAGGCTGTCTTATCGGGGAAACGTGCCGCCGTCTCGTCCAACCAGTAGGTAACGTTCGCTTTCATTTTATCCTCATTTCCTAACATCCATGCTGCAGCAGCTCAATTCCCGCCAGATGCCTTACTTCATTCCGCCCATACCTTCATGCTGCTTCCGTGACAGCCGGTAAACTGTAACCGCATATTATGCTCTGTAACGCATCACCGTGCCGGAATCACCCGATAATAGGTATCCGCCGTCTTTTCCGTCTTCACATGGTACACGTCGTACAAATCCGTCATCTCAAGACCACACCCCGCCGGATTGTAGGAACCGTAGAGCGCAATCCCTTTTTCGACTGCCAGATCTTTCACCTTTTCCTCCACATCCAGCGCAATCTGAAAAGCCTCCTCAGATTCTATGTAATTATACATCATGGGCGAATAGGGTGGCAAGTATAAAATGACCTCCACGCTCTCCCCCTGCAGGAAGTCAATCAGCTCCGACAGACGGCTGAAATGGTGCCCGTCTATCTCCGCGTAATCTGTCATTCGATAGACTACATGCTCCTCCATGGACTGTCTTGTCATCTCTTCCACTTCAGAGGGATTTACCTCGCGAAGTTCCCGCTGATAGCTGACACTTCCGTCAGAATGCTTGAGATAGCCCTCCGTCACCCAATCGTCCGTATAAGAAACGGAAAACCGCTTTCTATCGGGAAGCAGTGTAACGTTGTAGCGGAAATAATCCAAGGAAAGCGCTTTCGGCAGCTCCCTGCCCGTATCCTTACGCGGCTGTGCCATCTGCGGCGACAACTTTCCGTCCAACGTCAACGCCATATAATCGGCATAACCTTCCAATTCCTTCCATTTCTCGTTGTCGTGGCTTTTGTTAAACAGGAAAGCGTCTACCCCGATCACCACGGTTTCCGGCAGTTTATCCTGCCTGAGCAAAATACCCGATACCGCCAGCAAATCGTAAATCGTTGCTTCCGACAACCCCGCATTATAAAAAGAGTCTGTCCCAAACATGGTATGATCAAACGTATACACCCGGCTGGAGCCGAGAACCATGACTTGCGGTGACTCCTCCATCCCTTTTATGCGCGCCGCCAGAAGGTTCCTGTCGTTGTAGTCTGAGTCTTCCAATCCTTCCACATTTTTTCCCGCCTCCATCTGCGCGGCGATATCGTCGTAGGTGACGCGGAGAAGGGCGTAGGAATCCACGTACCAGTTGACCCAGCCTATGAAGAGAAGGAGCGGCAGGAGAAAGAGCGCCGCCTTTAACCATTTTTTCATCGTTTGTTCCTCATAAATTTTGATTGCATTTTTCGCTCATATTTGCCCACCTGAAATGAGCGAATCCATTTAAATTTTATATCTTGGTCATTTTTACCAAAATGCAAATCCTCCTTACCATTTAACAATTCCAAATATTTATCACAAGCCTCTTTAATTTTATTAACCCCTCTTCCCCATGCCTCAATCGTACTACTCTTCATAATAAAAACCCACACTAAACAAAACCGGCAGCGCCACAAACACCCCATACGCATACCGAAACTCATTGTACACAGGCGTCGCCAGAAGCAGGCTTCCCAAAAGCATCACGCAGGGCGCAAAGGCGATCGCCCGCCGCCCCCTGTAAAGTGCGCAGGCAAGCGCAAACAGCAGCAGCCACGTATTCAGCCCCAGACTCCACACCCTGTTGTAAAACGTCTGGAACCACTGCAGGAACTCACCCATGGCAATGCTTGCGTCATAGCTGAAAACCTTCCGCTCGCTCTCGATGCCAAAAGGATTATCCACCATAAAGTATTCGCTGTAAAGAATCTGGTCGTGAGGAATATGTAACGCGTAATACCCAGCCGTCTGCCGGATCTCCGCTTCCAGATAAAGCATGGGATTGCGCAGCCCCACATTCAGCCAGAGCTTTGCGTACGCGCTTTTGTTTTCCGCGATCACCTGCTGATTACCGTGCTCGCGTATATAGTTTTTCGTCATATCAAACAGATACGGATTATAATACTCGTCAATATGCTCCAGCGGCACAACCGCCTCCAGCATTTCCACTTCCTCCGGCTTAAGGTTCCCGCCTCTGGCATAGGCACAGAGCAGATGCTGCACCGGCATGGTCAGACTCTCGATTGTGTCCGGCGGCTGTACCTGAAGAGCCGTCAAAATCGGTCCCTGCCAGAGCAGATAGCAGACCAGCACAGCAGCCACCGAGGTGTACATGCGCTGTCTCTCCCGCCATAAATACTTCCGCCGCCCACCATCCGTTCCATTCAGCGCCTCCTCTTTCCGCGAACTCTGCCTTTCAGCCCTGTCCGCCGCTCTCCCGGAAAAAATCTGCGATATCACAAGCAGCACCGCCGTCCCCAGAAACACAAAAATACCGTTACTTCTGAGCAGGCAAACCGACACTCCCGTCACAAAAAAGCAGAACCACCGCCGCACGCCCGGTGTCCCGGAAGTCCCTGTCTTTGCCGCACAGTTGTGTACCGCCCACACAAAGAGCAGAAACGCCGCCGTAAACCACGCGTCCTTGCCCATACAGATGCTGAACATTCCATTAATGGGGAGAAGGGCATAGAAAAATACCGTGAGAACAAGCCATAGAATCCTCGTGCCCCGCCGGTACAAAAGGTACAGATAAAAACTGAACACCGCCGCCGTCAGCGCCATCTGGCAAAAGGTATAAAGCGCCACCGCCGCCGTGTAGTCGTGAAAAAGACCATACCCCACCGTCAGAAACACTTTGATGATGAGCGTATGAAAATAGGGGTGGTGATTGGATTTTGCCGCCATACCAAGCGCCTGCTCCATCTGCCACACCGCATCGTTGTTAAACCACGTCGGATAATATATTAGGAAGTAAGGGAGATAGCAGAGCAGACAAAACATAAAGAAAGCAAGCCAAATCCACCATTGCCCCTGCCGCGCCTTTCTCGGCGGAAACATTTTTTCATAGACTACGCGCGCGCCGGAAGGCATAAGAGCGATCAGCACCGCCCAATTTTCCAACAGAAAACCCGCCGCAAACAGTACGGCGAAACTTCCCGCCGCCCAGAGCACGAGCCGCCCCAGATTCTGCGCATTGCTGTAGCCCACCGACCCCTGCCAGTCCCCCAGCACCACAAAACAGGCGTAACATAAGGCAAAGGGAACCAGAAGCAGGAGCTTACGCCCCGTTGGGCGCTGTATTTTTATATCCCTGTTAAATCCCATGTATCATCCTCTATGCTTCCTGCGATACTCCTCGCACACTTCGTCGATATAATCCCGCCATTGCCCGTAAATCGCCTCGTCGTTCGCCCTGTCTGCGATCTTTCTCGCCTCGCGCCCGAGCCGCGCGGCAAGCGCCGGATCGTCAATCAGCCGGTTGATGCCATCCTCCATCGCCTTCTGGTCCTTGATGGGAATGAGCAGCCCGTCCACCTCATTTGTCATAATCGTGCGCGGACCGCCACAGGGGCAATCCGTCGCCACAATAGGCAGCCCTAATGCCATCGCCTCCATCAGCGCATTCGGCAGCCCTTCCCAGTCCGAGCTGAACGCAAAGAGCGCCGCATCCGGCAGCTGTTTTTCCAGGCTGTCACTGGCGCCCATCAAATGTACATAATCCTGCGCCTGCAGCTCCTCTATCGTCTTCTCCAAAAGCTCCTTCGTGCCGTCCTCCGTATCCCTGCCGTATATTTTTAAATCGTAATCGGGATGCTTTTTATGCACCTCGTGAAAGGCGCGGATCAGCATGACCTGATTTTTGAAATCCACCAGCCGCCCCGACTGCACCACCGTTTTTGTTCGTTTCTCAGGCTCCGGCACCCCTATATACTTGGGATTCAGCGGGTTTAGGATAATGCGGGAATTTTTCTGCAGTCTCGGCGCAAAAAACTCCCTCGCCCCCTCCGTCTGAAATACACAGCCGTCCGCCCTCGGAAACAGGAAAGGAATCTGCACCTTGTCAAAAGGTCTGTCGTAATGTCCCACCGGGTCTGTGCGTATGGATATCAGCACGGGGATTTTGATAAAGAAAGCCGCTGTCAGTCCCCGGTACAGCGCTTTTCTGGCAAAAGGAATCAGAATGTCCGGCTTTTCCTTTTTCAAAAACTCTTTCAGATAGCGGATGCGCAGAAAAAACTGTGACAGGCGGTTTTTCTTCTCATCACCCGAACGCAGTCCCACATGCACGCGCCGCACTCTCTCATCAATCCAAAATTCATCCTCTCCCTGCCACTCCGTAGCGACAAGCACCTCATAGCCGTTCTGCACAAAGCGGTTGGACAGATTGGAAACCACCCGCTCCGCGCCGCCCTGTTCCAGACAATTTAAGTGAAACGCAATCTTCTTTGCCATACTTCCTCCTAGTTGAGGGACCACTCTCGAATCTTCTGAATATACGCCTCCTTGGAAAAAACACCCGCGCGCTCCACCGACAATCTGCTGTAACGCGCCAGCTCCTCCTCGTCCTGCAGAAGCGCCGTCACCCGCGCCGCGGTATTTTTCTCTTCCTTCTCTATATGGGAGGCATCCATATCCGGCTCTTTTCCCATGTTCGGCACCAAAATCCCATATTTCCCGTCAAAAATCTCCGCCGGTCCGGTCATACAGTCCGTCGCCACCGCAGGAAGCCCCATTGCCATCGCCTCCACCAGCGCATTGGGAAATCCCTCCCAATAGGAAGTCAGCAGATAGAGCGTACCCTTTTTCAAATAGGGATAAGGATTTTTCTGCAGCCCGGCAAAATGCACTGCGTCCGCAACGCCCAGATCAGCCGCCAGTTTCCGATACGCCGTAAATTCACCTTTGCCGATAATGAGAAGTCTGGTATCAGGCAGTTCCCTGTGTACAAGAGAAAAAATCTTTATAAGATGCCAGAAACCCTTGACCACATCTTCGCGCCCCATGGAAACGATCACGCGTCCGCCCTGCCACGGCAGAGACGCCTCTCCCTCCGCGGCACGTGCCTGAATCTGCGGAATATCAAAAAACCCCGTCAGTGTGTATGTACAACTACATGCATACTTTTTCTCAATCATACCGCGAAGCGTCTCCGAACAGCACAGGAGCCTGTCGGCTCTCCTGCAAAAGAGCCCCAGCCATGGATTATCCATATCCATGTAACTCATCACACCGAGCCAGCACTTTGCTCCCTTCCGTGAAAAGAACCGTCCCGCAAAAATGTTTGCCAGATTTGCCGTGGGACCAAAACTGTAGGCTATGTCAATCTCTTCCTTCCTTTTCAACCTCTTAAGCCTGTATCCCCGCCGAAGAACATTGAAAACCTTCGCCAGTTTTCCCGGTCGGCTGGGCAGTCCCAGATCAGAAATCGGAACATCCTCCACATCGAAATCAATGTTTCTGGAATCAAAAACGGCAATCTGTACGTCAAAATAGGGTTTTAAAATAACAGCCGTCATCGCACATACTTTTTCCGAACCGCCCTGATGCAGGGACGGCACAATCAGCAATAATTTCTTCATAATATTTCCAAACTCCATTTCGGTCAGCCGCGCGGCAGCCGCCTTATCACATTTTCCCGTCTCCTATGCGCTCTGCGTCCTCGCCCAGATAAAACCGCCTGTACCCCTGCGCCTGGGTCCGCACGTCAAATCCTGCCTCCCGCAGCTCCTGCGCCGTATCCCTGCGGTCATAATCCGCCTGCTTTAAGATTTCCTCCGCCCAGCGCGCGGGAGATTCCTCTATACTCATGTAAGTGACCAGATCTGTGGCTTTCGCTTCCCTCGTGACGGTATCAGACACCATACAGCGAAGCCCCGCCGCCTGCGCTTCCACCAGTACTCCCGGCAGCCCCTCAAAAAAGGACGGCAGAAGAAAGAAATCCATCGCCTGATAAAACCGCTCCGCGTCCTTACGATTTCCCATAAACCGCACGCTGTCGCCGATTCCGAGCTGCCTGCATCTTTCCTCCATGGCTGGTCTGTCCCCGCCGTCCCCCAGAAGAAACAACAAGGCATCCTTTCTTTTCTCACGGACCGCCGTAAAAATTTCCAACAGATACGGGTGGTTTTTCTGATAATCAAAACGCCCCACATGTCCGAGCACAAACTCCCCGGAAAGCCCGAGCTGCGCCCGCGCCTCCCGCCTCACTTTCTCATCATAGGTAAATCTGCCCACGTCAATGGCATTATAAATGACTTTGACCTGTCCTGCGTTCATCGCCGTTTCGCCAAACACGTCCTGTCCCGCAAGCTGCGAGCAGGCAAAGCAGTAATCCGCCTTTTTCGCAAGCCCCCGCCTGAAAAACCGGGTTGCAAGCCCCTTTAATCCCTTCACCACGCCCGCGTTTCTGGCATGTGCCACCGTGACAGGCACACCGGCTTTTTTCGCAATGGGCAGGTAAATGCCGGCGGTACTGGTCATATGCCCCTGCACCACCCGAAATTCCCGGTGCGACACAAAAAAAGCCTTCACCGCTTTTCTGTATGCAAAATAGTTATATACTTTAAACTTCGGGAGCACATAAATGTGCCCTCCCAGAGACTGAATCTCCTCATCATAAAACTGCGGCTTTCTGACAGATTCTTCCCCTTTGCCATCCTTTCCTGTATCGCCGCCGTTCTGCCGCATCTCCTGGAAGCCGCTTCTTACCGCGGCGGAGTGAACCAGAAAGTCAAACTGAATCTCCTCCCGGTTCATCTGTCGGTAAAGATCCATAATGCGGCTTTCCGCGCCGCCAAGCCCCACGCCGCCAAGCACATGCAGCACACGTATCGGTTTCTCCATATTTTTCACTTTAAAATATCCCCCGCTTCCAGCGTTATGCTGCTCTCGTAGCGGTCAATCAGCAGCGACCCGTCCACCGTGCGCACCACAGGCTTACCGTCAAATACGTCGATCACCTCACCCGGCGCATAAGCCGAAAAGTCAATCATCTCATCAAAGGGATGCGCCTCCCAGACGCGCACCTCCTGCTCCCTGCAGTAGGCGAACGCTCCCGGAAAGGGAACCGCCACACCCCGGATCAAGTTATAAATATCGCGTGTTCTTTTATGGAAGTCAATTTTCCCGTCCGCCGCCGTGCGCTTCTCATACCAGGAGTCAAAATCTTTGGAATCTCTGCGAATTTCGATATGTCCGCTCTCATAGGCGGCAAGCAGCTTACGTATCAGCCGTTTCGAACAGATCATATTTTTATACTGTGCCGTGCGGATATCGTCATGTGGCGTGATGGAAAACATCTCCGTGGCAAACACGTTGGGGCTGTCCGCCTTCTCGTCATAGCGGAACAGATTCAGGTTAAAACGGGTGTCCCCAAGAATCACGGACCAGTTAAGCGGTGAACGTCCCCTGCCGAACGGCAGATAGCCACTGTTGCCGTGAAAACCGTAAATGCCGTGTTTAAAGCAATCCAGCACAGATTGGGGAATGAGCCTCTGCCAGCCCATGGAGATGCCTATCTCAAACTCATTCTCCCGCATAAACTTCTGTGTTTTCTCATCCGTAAGGAAATAGCTGTCCGCCTCATGCACGGGAATCCCGTACTTCTCCGTCAGGACAGACAGACCCTTATACCCCGAAACCTGATTCTTCTTCGTCACCTCCGGGCTGATCGTTATAACGAGATCTACGGGGCAGATTTCCTTCTGAATAAAACTGACGATATTTTCCGAGGTATCCTTCACCCCGAACACAACAACCTTGTAACGCATATTTTCCCACCCCTACTTTTTCATCAGATAATGCTCATAGAGATAATCCTGCATATTCACATACTCTCTGACTTTCTCAAAATTGCGCAGCACCGCTGGCAGTCTTGCCTCGTAATTCTCTCTTGTGCACATTTTCAGCACATCTTCGATGTTCGCCAGATCCTTTTCCGTGACCGCAATAATTCCGTCCCCATCAAAATAGCGGTCAATCTTCCGCGCCCCTAAATAAACAGGTATCGTCTGCGCCGCAAAACAATTTGTAATTTTTTCCGTAAAAAAATAATCCGAGATGTCATTTTCGATAATAATCGAGTATCTGTAATCTCTGAGACTGTCATCAACCAGACACGGGGCTCCCCCATCAAAAGTTCCAAACGTATCTGCCAGACAGTTCCTCTTGCAATAGCGGCTCAACTCGACCCTGACTTCATGTAAATGGCACATTGTCTTTGCGGAAGAAAGAACGGAAACGTCCCTGCTTTTTTTCAGATAAGCGTCAGAATCCCATAAAAACTGATTGTCCTGTCCATACCAGACCCTCGCGCAAATCGGATAAAACCTTGCATTCTCAATCTCATTTAAAATCGTTTCGTCATAGGTAAAGATATACCGAAACTCCTTCTCAAGCCCCCTATGCCTGCGGAACACCTCATAGTCCTGCGGCACGATCGCTCTTGACTCCGTCAGCATACCGTATTTCACCTGCGGATTCCCAAGCGTTTTCGTCAGGGATTCCGGACCGTAGAAATGTGTGTCAAGCCCGTAATTGTAGCGGTCCCAGAAGAAATATTTTCCTTCCCTGCCAAATGGCGCATGCTGGGAATGCCGGTTTTTGATAAAGTAGGTCTCCAGGAGACGACCTTCCTCGTTATAAATCCTTGGCATCGTGCCGTCAATTTTATATTCCTTCGCTATCTGTATACGATAGCCGGCAAATCTGAATTCCATACCCATTCCCTATTCCGTACTCACTGCACAGACATGTGTCAGCAGCTACTTCAAGTACTCTTTATACCAGTCAATGGCAAGCATAATCCCTTTCTCAAAATCGTAAGAAGGATCATACCCCAAAAGTTTCCGCGCCTTACTGATATCCGCGTTGGAATCCCGCACGTCGCCCACTCTTGGCGGACCGAACTTCGGCTCCACCGAAACGCCCATCGCCCGGCAAAGCTGCTCGTACATATCAATCAGGTACAGCCGTCCCCCCGCACCGATATTGAAAGCCTCTCCCGCCGCCTCGCTGCCAGCCTTGCAGGCGCGCAGATTTGCCTCGATCACATTGTCAATATAAGTGAAATCGCGGGACTGCCTGCCATCCCCGTTGATGGTGGGCGTTTCCCCGTGAAGCAGCTGTTTGATAAATTTCGGAATCACCGCCGCGTACATACCGTCCGGATCCTGCCTGCGTCCGAATACATTAAAATAGCGCAAACCGTAAGTATCAAGCCCATACAGCTCCTTGTAGAGCCTTCCGTACTCCTCGTCCGTCTTCTTCGTCAGCGCATACGGCGAAATCACTTTCCCTTCCTGCCCTTCCCTCTTTGGCAGCTCTGTGGAATCCCCGTACACGGAAGAGCTGGACGCATAAACAAACTTTTTAACCCCACACTGTGTCGCCGCCTCCATCATATTTAAAGTGCCGCGAATGTTAATCTCTTCATAGAGAAGCGGCATCTCAATACTTCTGGGCACGCTTCCCCATGCCGCCTGGTTCAGCACATAGTCAGCGCCCATGCACGCCTGCTCGCATGTCTCAAGATCCCGGATATCTCCCTCTATAAAGGTAAAACTTTCCTTCCCCATAAAATGCTCAATATTTTCATACTTTCCCGTCGACAGGTCGTCCAGACAGCGTACTGCGCAGCCCATGTCAAGCAAAGCCTCGCAAAGGTTTGAGCCGATAAATCCCGCCCCTCCTGTCACAAGAAATACCGTTCCCTTTTCAAATGTGATGTCCTGATAACTCATTTTTGTTTCAACCTCCATATTAGTTTGTTTTCAAACAGTTCCCTGATTACCAGATACAGCGCGATATAAAACGGAGAAAGCCCGTATATCATATAACGCGACAGGCACATGATCGTAGTCGACGTCGCGCAGACATTCGCCGCGATAAACAGCAGCGCCGTTCCCATGACGACCGCTGCCCGGAACCGTCTCTTTTCAAAAACCAGCCAGAGCGACAGCCCCGCTGAAAACAGATACAGAAAAAGCGCGGCAAAATTGAGAAGCGGATGCACCACCGCAATACTCCTTACAAACCCGTTGCGGCACAAGAGAATGTAATCGTACAGCCACTGCCCAAAACAGGCTGGCAAAAGTCTCTGAATCATTTTTCCCGCCATCTCATCCGACATGCTGCTCTGCTCATAATAATCCACTTCGCCAAGACTGAAATAGTAAGCCGAAAATCCCGCCTCCAGGACATCAAACTTCAGACGATCGTGCTTTTCCTCCAAATAAGCCGCGCGCTCCCCGAAACTGTCCCCTCCGAAGGCATGATTCAGCCCCCGCTCCATAGCCTGCGCATAAAAATCATCAAAAAATGTACGCTCCAGACTTCCCTCGGGAAAGACCTCCCCATCCTCCTCGTCGCAAGCGTAAATCACATTGGTCAATGTGTTCACCTTTCCGTAGGTATTTCCCATAAAGTAACCCGTCACCGCATAATTATATACATGAACCGTCAGACTGCGCAGCGCGAACATAAGAACCACTGCTGCCACAGGAATGAATAATAACCGATATTTCTTCTTAACCACCAGCTTGCATCCAAGCAAAAGCGCCCACAGCAAAATCGTTGTCATCAGCTGTCCTCTGGTCATGGAGAGCAGCCAGGCAAACACCAGAGAAAGCACAGCGCCGCTGCTTTTGTCCTCCAAAAGCATCCGCAGGAGAAAACAGAGGAAAAAACTGAACAGCGGAAGGCACAGTGCCTCGCTCATCACAGAGTTTTCCATAAAAATGTGCATCGCCGACACATAACGAGTAACCAGATGAGGCGCAAGCTGCAGCAGGAGTACGAGTATTTCCTCCCAAAGCCGCAGCCCGAAACGAGCTGCCAGATACTCCGTGAGTGTCCAAATGCCCAGAGCCGTTAAAACACCCTGTGCAGCAGCCACAGCAGACAAATACCCGTCACCGCACAGCACTCGGAAAAACGCCAAAAACAGCGGGTAGAGCGGCTCCCTGTGAATATGCATCGTGATGTACTGCTCAGAGTCGTTGTAGACGCCCACCCCGCCCACTGCCAGCATCCCCAGAAAAAACAGGAGCAGCGCCGCCAGAATGCACCACGATTTAGTTGAAGTAGTTCTTTTTTTTATAATCTCCAATACCAGTAATCCTCTGACTGAAATACTTTTCGATCCAGCACACCCTTGATATCCATCAGAACCTTCCGTTTATGCGATGTCTGGTAGCAGGCGTCGATCTGCTCTCTGTCAAGCTTCAGGAACGCGTCGTGCGCCACCGCGATAATCAGCGCATCCATGTCCCTGATCTCCTCCATTGTCTGGAAGGTGATTCCGTACAGGCGTTTCGCCTCATCCGCATCCGCGGACGGATCCACCACCATCGGCACTATCCCATACTCGCCAAGCTCCTTGTAAATATCAATGACCTTGGTATTTCTGGTGTCGGGACAATTCTCCTTAAAAGTAAAGCCAAGAATCGCAACCTTCGCGCGCTTCACCGGAATATCCGCTTTAATCAGCATTTTCACAAGGCTTTCCGCCACATATCTGCCCATGTCATCGTTGATTCGTCTGCCGGATAGGATAATCTGGGAATGATATCCCAGCTCCTCCGCTTTATAAGTCAGATAATAAGGATCTACGCCAATACAGTGACCGCCCACGAGCCCGGGCATAAAAGGAAGAAAGTTCCACTTTGTCCCCGCCGCCTCCAGCACGGCTTTGGTATCGATCCCCATCTTGTGAAATATGATTGACAGCTCGTTCATGAACGCAATATTGATGTCTCTCTGGCTGTTCTCAATGACTTTCGCCGCCTCCGCCACCTTGATGGACTCGGCGCGGTAAACGCCCGCCTCCACCACCAGTTCGTAGACCTTTGCGACAATATCAAGAGTTTCCTCGTCCATACCCGACACGATTTTCGTGATCGTCTCCAGTCTGTGTACTTTGTCCCCCGGGTTGATCCGTTCGGGTGAGTATCCGATTTTGAAGTCCACACCGCACTTTAAGCCGGACTCTTTCTCTAATATCGGCACACAGATATCTTCGGTCACGCCGGGATATACCGTGGACTCAAACACCACAACAGACCCCTTTGTCAGATTCTGTCCCAGAATGCGGCTTGCCCCTTCCACGGGAGAAAGGTCGGGCGTATGGTCGTCGTTGACAGGCGTTGGCACCGCCACAATATGGAATTTTGCCTCCCGAAGCCTTCCTGCATCCGCCGTAAACTCCACTGTGGTGTTTTTAATGACCTCGTCTCCCACCTCGTTCGTTGGATCCGTTCCATTGCGGTAAAGATCGATTTTTTGCTCGTTTAAGTCAAAACCCACTACCTTGATTTTCCTTGCAAATGCCACCGCAATCGGCATCCCTACATAGCCAAGCCCCACGAGAGAAAGTTTTTCTTCTCCGCCCACCAATTTTTCATACAAGTTCATGCTGTCATCCTCCATTATGTAACATTCGTTATTTATTTAAATTCCGCGAGACTTCCTGCATATAAGCCGCAGTTACCTGCCGCCTGTCAAACTCCCGCTCCATCTTTTCCCTGCCCAGACGCCCCATCTTCGCCCGTTCCTGCGGTGACAACGCCAAAAATTTTTCCATAGCCGCAATCAGCTCTTCGGGCTTTCCCGGCGTGAATCCGAAACCCGTCACGCCCTCCTCAAATGCCTCCCGGCAGCCGCTGATGCAGGAGGCGATCACCGGGCGCCCCGTTGCCGCACCCTCAATCAGCGTATTCGACATTCCCTCGTGAAAGGATGCCACCACAACAGCGCTCGCCCGCGCCACATAGGGATGCACTTCCGTGTGAAAGCCGAGCTGGCGTACCACGCCGCGTTTCTCCAGCGCCCCCAAAAATTCCTCATAATCCTCATCACAATTTCCCAAAATTTCAAAGTGCACTCGGTCGCTATGAAGTTGTTCCGCCGCAGCCGTATATTCCAGAATGCCCCGCTCCTTCATCACACGCCCCATGAACAGAAACCGAACCGGCCCTTCCTCCGGATAAGGCTCGTAAATATGCCTCTGCAGATTGACGCCGGAACCCATGACTAGCTGCTCCGATCTTCCCCTGATCCCATATTTACGGCATATTTCCCTGTTCTCCTGATTCTGAAAGAACACACATGCCGCCCGCTTTAAACCCATGCGGTAAAGACGGACAATCAGCGCAAGCAGCAGCCCCTTCTTGTCAAAAGCGCCACCCAGTCCAGTGATCGTCGCGATATGCGGAATCCTCAGCCGTGCCGCTGCCATGCCGCCGTAGATATTCGGCTTGATCGTGTAGGTCACGACCAGATCGGGCTGCAGCTTTTTCATCATGCCGCGGTAGCGCAGATACAGCCTGATATCCTCAAGCGGATTCATGCCCCGCCTGTGGATGGGCGTCTGTATGATCTCCGCGCCCTCTGCACGGAGTTCCTTTGTCTTCACTTCATCAGGCAGGCTGATGAAGACCTCATGTTCCTGTAACAGCGCCTCCACAAACTCATTTCGAAAATCATAGAGACCGCCGGAAGAATTTGTCAAGATCAACACCCTGCTCATCCCGCATCCATCCTTTTATTATATCATATCTCTGAAGCAGACACCCTAAACAATTCCGAAAGAATTGCAAAACAGTTCTCCTAGCGCAGGGTGCCAGCCATGCGCTTATTATACCACCCGACAACCCGGTACGCATCCACAATATCGCAAATTTTTATCCCGTAGGTATTCTCCGGCACATCCTTCCTGTAATACAGCCCGTCAGAGTTTTCAAAGTATATGCTCTCCATGCCAAGCTGTATTGCCGCCCGGAAATCTTTGTCCGGATTGTCCCCAATATAAACCAGTTCCTCAAACGGCAGCCCCCATCTGCGCTGCAAAACCCGAAAAGCAATATCGCACGGCTTGCGAAACTGCGGACCGCCCAGCTCGTCAGTAATTATAATATTCTCGGGGGAAAGATCAATGCCAAGCGCTTTCAGTTTATTTCGCTGTCCCTCCGGTCTGCCGTCGGTGATGATACCAACGCAAAGCCCGTCATCGCGAAAGCGCCCCAGCACATCCGCCGCTCCCTCATAGAGCGAAATCTCAGGCTCATGGAAACGATAGACATGCAGGCAGTTTTCCTTTTCGCCCTGCCGCTCCAGCTCCTGCAAAAGCGCGTCGACGGCGCTTTTCCCCTCCGTAAAATAATTCCACAGCTTTTCCTCCGCCTGCGTCTCTCCCAGATACTCCGCAACAGCGCGAAAGCCGCTTTTCACATACTGCTTTTCCGCATACAGCGTGTCATCCAAATCAAATATAACGCCTGATATTCTTCTTGTTCTTCCCTCCGTCGGCCGGCTCTCGGAAACAATGCGGATGCTCTGGTCGAAACGGCTGTAAACCGCGCCATCCTGCACGCCTCCGTCCCGAAACCCCGGCTTTTCTCCCAGCAGGAGCCTGAGCGTCATCTGCGCGGAGTCCGCCCCCGCCTTCATGCTCAGAGGCGCGCCGCCGCCGTAGCGCGGATTAATCTCAATGTAATAGTCTTCCCCCGTCTCCTTCTCCCGGATGAGCTGTACCGTAATGGGACCGCAGGGTTCAAACCTGCGCACCAGTTCCCTGCACTCCTCAATAATCCTCTCATCCAGCGCAATCCTGGTCTTTAGCACCTCGCCGCTGCGGACGGCAAGCCGCTCCCTGGGCGTGATATAAATCGGATTCCCCTGCAGGTCACAGAAAATATCCACCGTATATTCTTTTCCGTCAATAAAGGGCTGGATAATATAGTCTTTTACGCGCTCCGCGTAGGCGGCAAGCTGCTCTTTTTTCTCCACCTTGTAGGCATCGATGCTGCTGCTGCCGTCTTTCGGCTTGATAAAGCAGGGATAAGGTCCCGCATATGCTCTGTAATCATTGACTGTCCCAGGCGCTTTCAGACCACAGGAATGAAAAAAAGCCGTGGTATCGTTCTTATCCCTGCACAGCCTGACCTTGTCCAGCCCGCTGATCATCACCGCGATACCCGCTTTCCGAAACAACTCTCTGTTTTCCGCCAGTACGAGAAGATCCGTGTCAATTGTCGGAATAACCAGGTCGATACCGTCTCTTTTGCAGATCTCCAAAAGCTGCGGAATATAGTCCGTATCCTTCATGGCACAGATCTTCCTGCTAAAGTCGCAAAAGGCGAGAGCCGGCGCAGTCCCCGCCATATCCGCCCCATATAGTTTCAGGGAGACGCCAAGCGCCTGCGCCGCCTGCCTGAAAGCCTGCAGCAGCTCTATACGTCTTCCCGCCCCGGTAAATAAAATGCGCAATTCTCTCATAAACCCTCCGCTATTTCGCACAACGCCATCTCACATGTCGGCATCCTTCCTTTTGACACCCAAGCTTCATGATTCGCTCCCCATAAATTCTTCCATCGTGGCGCTGGTCTCACTGTTTATGCCTTCATGCTTTAACACTGCGCGCACCGTGGCAAAAAAAATGCGCACATCCATCGCAAAAGTAAGGTTGTCCACATAGCGGACATCATATTCAAACTTTTCCTCCCAGGTAAGCGCATTTCTGCCGTTCACCTGCGCCAGTCCCGTAAGCCCGGGACGCACCTCATGCCTGCGCCGCTGAAAGGAATTATAGCGGGGCAGATACCGCACCAGCAGGGGGCGGGGACCAATCACGCTCATATCGCCCTTTAGGATATTGAAGAGCTCCGGAAGCTCGTCCAGACTCGTCGCCCGCAGAAGCCGCCCGAATTTTGTGAGGCGCACCTCGTCCGGCAATAGTTCCCCCTTCTCATCTCTCGCATCCGTCATTGTGCGGAATTTACAGAGCGTGAAAATCTTCTCCCCCTTTCCCGGTCTCTCCTGTTTGAAGAGGACAGGGCTTCCCAGTTTCACCCGCACCAAGATAAACAGCACAAGCAGAACGGGGCTTAAAACGATGATGCCGCACAGGGACAGCACAATATCCAGACATCTTTTGATCCGTTTCTTATACATATATTGTTCCTCTCTGAGGACATTTTATGATTCTCAAAAGCCATAATCTATGGCGGTCTGCGGTTATTATAGCATATATCATTTCAATTGTCTCTCCGGTCCGTTACAATTATAATCGCCCCCAATGTACATTGCGATGCATTGCATTTTCCCAAGACAACATTGATTTACATCCGTTTAAGCTGTATAATATTCACAACAACATGATAATTCCTTATGGGAGAATTGTGCAAAAAATAATTGTATCGCGAGAAGGAGGTACACACATGAAGGAACTGATTAAGATTCACTCCAAAAGCCATCCCAACATTGAATTAAAAGCAATCCACGGGCATTTCGTAACCCCCAGTTCTCATATCAATTACTTTTTGGATATGACCACGATGAAAACGAGACTGAGCGAAGCGTCTACCGCCGCAAAGGAACTGAGCAGACAGATCATGCTCTCCACCGTGGTAGATACAATTGTCTGTATAGACGGCTGCGAGATCATCGGCGCCTTTTTGGCAGAGGAACTGACAAGAGCCGGCGTCTATTCCCGCAATGCGCACCAGACAATCTACATTGTCACTCCCGAGTATTCCACGTCCGGGCAGATGCTGTTCCGCGACAACTATCTGCCCATGATCAAGGACAAAAATGTTCTGCTTCTTCTGGCAAGCGCAACCACAGGCCGCACCGTCACCAAAGCGGTACAGACCCTGTCCTATTATGGCGCGACCATCAGCGGCGTGAGTGCGATATTCAGCGCTGCCAACGCTGTGGCGGGTATTCCGGTCAACGCGCTGTTCACCACATCAGACATTCCCGAGTACAAAACTTATCATTCGGAGGAATGTGCGCTATGTAAGGAAAAACAGCCCATTGACGCATTCGCAAACGCATTCGGCTATTCCGTGATACAGTAAACCGTGAAAAGTACTTCCCGGCGTCCCGCCGTAAGACGGGGCGCTGATTTTTCCCTACTTTTCATCCCGCCCTTCCACCAAAAACTTTATCACGTTCTTATGGATCATCCCATCCTTCGAAAAATCAAAAAGATCGCGCTCTCACCGCACATCTTTGGCGCAGCATTGAAACCGATATCCGCGCCTGCTTCATTTTAGAACAGCTCCTTCACCGTGCGGATAATCGCCCCCATCTCCTCATCAGTGTTCTTGATATCGCTTGGCAGGCACAATCCTCTTGCGAAAACATCCTCCCCCACGCTGGTACCGTCCTCATTGTGGGCAAAGAAATCACACGCCTCAAAAACTGGCTGCATATGCATGGGTTTCCAGATTGGTCTGCATTCCGCATTCAGTTTCTCCTCCAGCGCATCCATAACCATATCCGGCGTCACCCCGGAGTCTGCGGCAACTGCCATGCCGGAGAGCCAGTTATTCGCATCCCCCTTCGGATTCATCGGGTTCATCTGTATCGCGGGCACATCCGCGAACTCCCTGCAGTACCGCTCGTAAATCGCCTTCTTTTTCGCTTTATGTTCTTCCAGATGCAGCAGCTGACCCCTGCCGATTCCCGCCGTCACATTGCTCATGCGGTAGTTATAACCGATCTGGGAGTGCTGATAATGTCTTGCCGGATCTCTTGCCTGTGTCGCCAGAAAGGTTACCTTTTTCGCCGCATCCTCATCTGCAGACACAAACATGCCGCCCCCCGAAGTGGTGATAATCTTATTGCCGTTAAAAGAATAAATGCCGTATTTTCCAAACGTACCCGTGTGTTTTCCCCGGTAGGTGCTTCCAAGGGACTCCGCCGCATCCTCAATCATCGGCGTGCCGTGCGCCGCACAGATCTCCATAATCTCGTCAAGCTTGGCGGGCGTCCCGTACAGATGCACGCAGATCACAGCTTTTGGGTTCGGATATTTTTCGTAGGCACGCTTCAAAGCCTCCGGGGACATGTTCCACGTATCCGGCTCCGCATCGATAAACACGGGCGTCCCGCTTTCATATACAATCGGGTTGCAGGAGGCGGAAAACGTCAGATCCGATACGAACACCACATCTCCCTGCTTAACGCCCAGCAGCCGCAGCGCCATATGGATAGCCGCCGTTCCCGATGCCAGCGCGGCCGCATAACCACATCCCGTATATGCCGCCATCTCCTCCTCAAACGCGGTTACGTTCGGTCCCAGAGGCGCCACCCAGTTTGTATCGAAAGCCTCCTGCACAAATCTCTGCTCATCCCCGTGCATGGTGGGGGAGGAGAGGTAAATTCTCTTTTTCTCCATGGTTTTGCTCCTTTCAGTTATCTGACGATCAGCACTCGCCCATCCGCAAAGTCTGACGCTCCGGCTGAGCTGTTTAACTATAGTGATACGTCGGTACAATCTTTTTGATCAAAGGCCTGATATCCGAGTTTTCGATCTGGCACTCGTCCTTCAGCTCCTTCAACTGTGTGAAAAATACATGCTCGTCCACTTCAATCGGTTTGCCGATGTGAATCATTCGGTTAGCCGTATCTTTCATGCCTTCCTCGTCCATCAGGAGTTCCTCATAAAGCTTTTCTCCGGGACGCAGACCGGTAAACTCAATCTTAATATCCTCGCCCACACGGTATCCTGAAAGTTTAATCAGATTCTCCGCCAGCGAAAGAATTTTAACAGGTTCACCCATATCCAGCACAAAAATTTCTCCGCCCTTTGCGTAAGCGCCTGCCTGCAGAACGAGCGACACCGCTTCCGGTATGGTCATAAAATAACGAATGATATCAGGATGAGTGACCGTAACCGGACCGCCCGCCGCGATCTGTTTGCGGAAAAGCGGAATCACGCTGCCGTTGCTGCCCAGCACATTGCCGAACCGCACAGCCACAAATTCCGTGTCGTAGTGCTTGTCAAACGTCTGAATAATCATCTCACAGATACGCTTGCTGGCACCCATGATATTCGTGGGGTTCACCGCCTTGTCGGTGGAAATCATGACAAACCGCTGCACCCCGCTCATTGCCGCCGCCTGCGCCGTCTTAAAAGTGCCGAAAACATTGTTCTTAATCGCCTCGGTAGGGCTGTCCTCCATCAGCGGCACATGCTTGTGCGCCGCCGCGTGATATACGATATCCGGCTTGTATTTAGAAAAAATATAGTTCATCCGGTTGGTGTTGCGCACGGACGCAATGAGCACCATAAGGTTCAGTTCCGGATACTTCTGTTTCAGTTCCTGCTGCACATCGTAAACTGAGTTTTCATAAATATCCACAATGACAAGCTGTTTCGGTCTGTGGGTTGCAATCTGCCTGCAGAGCTCGCTGCCTATGGAACCGCCGCCGCCGGTGACAAGCACCACCTTCCCCTGCACATAGCCGAGAATGGAATCCATATCAACGCTGATCGGGTCCCTTCCAAGCAGATCTTCCAGTTCCACGTCCCGCAGCTTGCTCACATTGACCTCACCGTTTACAAGCTGGTACATGCCGGGAAGAGAACGCAGCTTACAGTTCGTATCCTTACAAATGTCCAGAATTTCCCGGATCTCCGTCCTCGGGGCCGAAGGCATCGCCACAATAATCTCATCCACGTCATAAATGTCCGCGCACTCCACGATCTTGTCCCGTCCACCTACCACTTTGATACCCTGAATGTATTTCCCCCACTTTCCCTTGTCGTCGTCAATAATACATTTGATGACCATAGTGGAAAAATTGCTGTTTACGATCTCTTTGATAATCAGATTTGCCGCCTCGCCCGCGCCGATCACCATCACCGAAATCAGGTTCTTTTTATTCTGCTGCTTATGCTTTAATCCGCGGAAAAACCGATAGGAAAAGCGGCTCGTAAAAATACAGACCACTAAAACCGCCATATATGCGGGATAGTAGCTTCTCGGCACCGCCCGGGTCGTCACCTTGAAAAGCTGCAGACCTGCCGCATCCACCAGCGTAGACAGCACGCAGCCCATCACGATATTCTGTAACTCCGTTTCCCCCGCAAAAGCCCACAGACTGTTGTAGAGCCGCATAAAATAGAAAATGACAAGCGCCAGCAAAATATTGATCGGCAGAAAGCGTTCAATCGGCTGCATAAAATGTCTGGGAATTTCATCCAGATGAAAATCGTAACGCCATAAAATCGCCACGTAGCTTGCCAGGGCAATACTGATAATATCATATATAATCAGGCATGTCCGTCTGTAAAACAGTTTTGCATTAAAAGGTTTTCTCGTTTTTTCCATATTGGTATCCGATTCCCTAACACTTTTGTATCATATTATCACGGTCCCAGCAGTAAATGCTCCGACCTGTATTACGTCCTTTGTACCTCGTCCGCCCGCATATCCGTAAGCAGCGGCGCCATCACGAGAAGCAGGCAGTGCGCTATGGGACAGCAGGGGTGGAAAATCCACTCCGTAAGCCCTGCCACCGCAAAGAGAAGCAGAAGCGCCAGCGGAAACAGCGCGCACTCCCGGTCCTGCCTGTGTCTCCGATAATAGAAAACCGCCTGCACGAGCGTCCCGATTCCCAAAATGAGGAACACGCCGCCCACAAAAATGCCATGGTCATACGCCACCTGCAGGTATATGTTATGCGCATGCGCCAGATAATTGCCGTCCGGCTCCATGACACCCATATCATCGTGCCCCGTATTGTTCAGTCTCTCGTAATACCGCGCAAATATATATAGTCTTCCATTTGTATATGACTCTTCTTCCTCAACCTCCGCGGCTGCCGCCATATCCTCCGCGGACGCAAGCAGTATCCTGCTGCCGCTTTCCAGATAGGGACTCCTGTACTCCGACTCTCCGTCCGCCTTGCTGAAAAAGAGGAAAGCATTCAGACATTTTTCCTGCGGAATACCGAGCACCTTCATCTGAAAGGTCTGGATAAAACGCTCCACTGTAATATAGTAGTAGGAATCCATATCCCTGCCATGCACCAGTTCCGTGGGAAATTCCTCGATCTCATGCGACCTGATATCCGCCGCAACGGCGGGAACCGTTCTCTGCGCCGTAAACATCATCGGAAAACTTATGATAACGGAAAGCGCCATCAATCCCACTCCCCGCAGAAAACGTCCCCACTTTTCCCTGATCGTCAACGTTTTCCCTGAGAAAAAAGCCACAGGAATCACCACAACTGCCGTCACAAAGATAGCAAGATACCCGGTTCTCGACAAGGTAAACAACAGGTACATGGCGGATACGCCAAACACTGCCAGTTCCTTGTAAGTGCCCGCAAGGGAGGCTTTCCGCCCATAGGCATCCAGAAATTTAACAAGCGCCGCACACACCACAAGCGCCAGATATACCGCGGAAATCGTCACCGTATGGAAATGAAACGGGTATCGGTAATACCGAAAATACATATAAGGTCTGTGCAGCAGACAGTAGCCCACTGTCAGGACAAAATGCAGCAAAATGCCATTTACTATATTGTGCAGCAAAACCGTCCGTTTTACACCCGCTGCCATCCGCAGATAGTAAAGTGTAAAGCAGCAGACAAGAAATATGGGCCATCCTCTCGTATTTCGGTAAAGGATCAGCAAAGTGAAAAAAACTCCCACCAAAATACCATAAGGCGCGGAAACCCTTTGCAGTTTCCTGGCAAAAAGCAGTTTCAGGGTATTCAGAATCACAAGCCCCGCAAGTACCCCTGCCCAGACGGTCAGTTTCAACGCCTTCAGCTCCAGCTCCGCCGGTTCCGCCAGCCCTGCCTGCGCACTCTTATCAACCAGAGCCGCCAATGCGTCCCGATAGTACATCGGCGCAATCACTGCCGCCGCCACGCCGTAAAGCAGATTGCTCCAGCAGAAAAGTTCCTTCTTCCGATAAGTCACAATCAACGCCAACGCCAGGAAAATAAGCACCTGCCTGTATGCCACTGTATGATGAATCTCATACAACGCGTTCATATAGTTGCAGCAGCCCCAGATCACTCCGGCAAACATGGCGGACTGCAGATCATCCTGCCACCTCTCCCTGATCACCGCAAATGCCGTCCTGTCCGAAGCGAGCCCCGTTCTGTCGTGATTCACCGCATAGAGCGCCGCCACTGCCGCAAAGGCAACCCCCGTCTCATAAAATAGGATAGAATAGATATCTGTCGTAAAAAGACGGCATGGTCCGATAGCCACTGCCGCCGCCACTGCCGCCGCCACAATGACAGGATTCAGGACAAAGCGCATGGCACGCTCCACCGTAAGCAGCGTGTTCCGTTCAGGATGCTTCTTATAGTATAACGTGGCAGCGCCGGAAACGAACACGCCCGCAAGCAGAAACACCGCGTACAGAACAAGCGTCTTTCCCTTCCGCAGGGGCACCTCGTAGACATAGTCCGCAACCATGCACCGCTCCGTATCCTCCACATCGCCGTAATAGAGCGCGCCGATATAAATATTGATGTTATCCCCCGTGTTATCGGCATAGGCGACGCGAAAGGCAGATTCCACTCCCTGCAGTAAAAAGTAGTAATCCCGTCCCACTTCCGTGTCAATATTTACCTGTACCTTAAGGTATCCGGGAAATGTCTCCATATCCCCGGTATCAATCACCTGCTGCATCAGCGTCTGCATGGAAGCGTCCCGGACCGCGAAATTAAGCTTCTCGCCTTCCACTCTGTCCGCCAGATAGATTTCTATTTCCTTCAGCCTGTCATATTGGGCAATGAATCTCTGCTGTACCACATAATCTGCGGTAACCTCTTCAGATACCGCCGCCTGCTGCCTGCTGCTCTCTGCCCTTACTTCCTCGTGAATCAGACGAAACGGCCAGAGAACAAACGCCGCGCATACCGCAAATATCCAGACTATGGCACAAATGGCTTGTTTTTTATTGATAATTCGGTTCATATATTTCCTCTTAAATATCTGCAGTGCAGCTCGATTCCGCTTTGCTCCATCTCGCTCGCGGGCTGTCGCCCTATGCATCCGCAATCCGAAAAAATTGTCAGCAAGCTGCCATTTTTTCATCTTACGTCTGCGCACTGCTCATTGCCTTCACGCAAGTTAGTTTACCACGTTTGCGGTATTTTTACAAATCAAGCCCTTTCGCCTCATCACACCCCAGAATGATATTCATGCACTGGATGGCGGCGCCGGACGCGCCTTTTCCCAGATTGTCGAACTGGGAGGACACGACAATACGCTCCGTATTCCCTGTCACATAAATTTTCAGCCCGTCCCAGCCAGAAAGACCGTTGCCTGCCAGAAAGCCGCTTGCCGCGGTCTCGTCATCTGCGGCGCTCACCCTGATGAAACGCTTGTCCTTATAGTAATCCGCATAATACTGCAGCAGCGATTCTGGCGTCTCCTTCTTAGCCAGCAGCTCTGCGTACAACTGTACGGAAACCACCATGCCGCTGTAATAGTCGTCAATAATCGGCGAAAACAATGGTGTGCGTGCAAGACCCGTAATTTTCTGCATTTCTTTTAAATGCTTGTGCTGCTGCGTAAGCGCATATTCCCTTCCGGACGACAACTCCTTCGGTCTTTCCGCGCACTCGTAAACCGCTATGGTTTTCTTTCCAGCCCCGCTGTATCCCGAAATCGCGAAGCTGCTTACCGGGTAATCCTTCGGAAGAATCCCTCCCGTGACCAGCGGATATACCAGCGAGATAAACCCGGTGGCATAGCACCCCGGAACCGCAATCCGCTTTCCCTGCTCAATGGCGATTTTATGGGCATCCGACAATTCCGGAAACCCGTATGCCCATCCTTCTTCTGTCCGATGCGCCGTGGACGTGTCAATAATTACCGTATTTTCATTTTCCGCCAGTGTGACAGATTCTCTTGCCGCCTCATCCGGCAGACATAAAAAAGTGATATCCGACTCGTGAATCAATCTCTTTCTTTCCGCCGGGTCTTTCCTCAGTTCCGGGCTGATACGCAGCAGTTCTATATCGTCACGTTTCTCAAAACGCTCGTTAATCCGTAATCCTGTCGTTCCCTCGCTTCCGTCGATAAACACCTTTGTCTTCATAATGATAGCTGCTCCCTTTCCATAATTGATTTCAGTAAATTGTACACCGTTTTTCACTGCGTATCAATATTTTTTGCATCCCCGCCAAAGCCTATCTGCGCGACCGCCAGAAACAAAGGCAGACAGTACCAGAAAAACAGCACATACCGGGGCAGATATGTCGGTCCGAGCAATGCCGTCAGCCAGATGAGGAAAATCGGAAGAAAAGGATACAGCAATTCATATCGTCTGTTATTTAAAAGCCACGCAAACAGAAACGCATACAGCCAAAACATGGCGCCCGGAGAAAACAGCCAGGAAATCACGGGTGCCTTCTCTTTCCATACTTCCAGGGAAAGCTTGCGGTACACCTCGTCAAGCCACGGAATTTTGCTCTCCCTGACGCCTGGCTGCTCCACCTCGTAGCCAAAATAGGAGTTGTCCTTATAGGTAAAGGTAAAAACCGTATTCCCCCCGTACACATTGATGACCGTATCGGGATACCAGAATCCGTATGAAGTCATCAGCCATGCGTTCAAATAGATCAACGGTTTTTTCATGCCGACGCGCAGCCAGAGCTTCGCGTATCTCCCCTTATCCTGCGCAAAAGCCGCATTGTCAAAACGGTATTTCACCGGGTCAGAAAGCCGCGGCGTATACAGGGAAAGCGCCTCCTCATCCAAAACCTCGTGGAGAATTTCCATATCCTCTTCGGAAAAAGCCTCCGGCGCGTACTTACAGGTTCTGGCAAGCTGTTGGATCGGCACGGTCAAAAGCTCCTGATACTCGGAGTCGTCCGCATGGAGCGTCAGTTTCAAACCGCCGTTTATGAGAAGACATCCCGCCACCGCACAGACCGTCAGCAAAAGCAGCCGACCGCGCCTCTTTTTCTGCAGAAGGAGCAGCAGGGGAATCATCACCAAAAAAGCGTAAAAACCGTTGTTTCGAAGGAGCATCATCCCCGTTCCGGCGAGCAAAAAGAGAAGCTGCCATCCCTTTTTGTCAAAAAAGGGCTCCTCCGTTCCCATCTCCAGCAGACAGACGAGCAAAAGCAGCAGTGCCAGCGTAAACAGCGCGTCCTTTGCGGAACAGAGCGTAAACATCACCACCGTGGGAAACAGCCCCAGCCAGACAATCCCGATCAGCCGTATCACACGCGACACCTTTTTTTTGCGAAGATAGGAAAAAAGAAAGGTAAAAACGCCCGCAGCTGCCGCCATCTGAAAAACCGTATAGCAGGCGATACCCATGTTATAAGAATCCGTCAGCTTGTGAATGCCGCATACCACGCCGCCCAGAAGCAGTACGTGCACGAGCGGATGATGGGTGGAAAATGTCCGCGTCGCCACCTGTATATATTCATCCTGCGCGTCATACACGAAAAAGCCCGGATATACTGCCAGAAATACAGGCAGCCAGCATAAAATTAAAAAAAGAAAGGATAAGACCTCCTCATATCCGCCTGCCCTTTCTATAACACCCGCTATTATATTGGGAACTTTCCTGCCGTCCTTTCTCTCCCTTTTTCCCAAAACATCGAGAAACTGCCACAAAAGCAGCACAACCCCCGTAAAGATAACGGTAAACGCCGCCAGCTGCAGCCAGAGTGTTATGTCCTTTACGTCCACATTCTCCACGTCGTCCAGCCGCGCGCCAAACAGAATTGCCGCTGAAAACAGGAAGGACAAGGCACCGGCAATCAGACGGCTCCTGTTTTTGTTCCGTTTTTTATCGCTCCGCATCTCTTTCATCCACACACTCCCTGATTACATACTGGGGGGAATTATTCATGGAAATATAAATCCGTCCGATATATTCGCCAATAAGCCCCAGCATCAAAAGAATCAGCCCGCAAAAAAATACAATTGACGCCATCAGCGCGCTGAAACCGATCGGAACTGCCGGATTCAGAAATTTCTTTACTACAGTGAATATCCCGTAAAGAAATCCGACACAGGCAGAAGCCACACCGATCACCGTTGCTATTCTCAACGGTTTTACACTAAAAGCCGTAAATCCGTTGAACCACAGCCCCAGAAGTTTTCCCATTGTATAACCCGAAGTCCCGATCTCACGCTCCCTGTGGGTCACTTCTACGTTAGTGATCTTTTTCGTGGCGCGGAGCACCAGGCCAATCACATAGGGGTAGGGATTCTCATAGCGAATCAGTTCCTGCGCAATAAACCGTCTCATGGCAAAATAACTGGAAACATAAAGCTCCTTCGGCTTACCAAGCATAACCCGGGTCATCCGTTCGTTCACCCCGCTGCCGAAATTACGAAAAAAACCGTGCTGTTTATGCATATATTTTGCATAGACCACGTCATAGCCTTCCTCCAGCTTACCAAGCAGCTTTCCGACTTCTTCCGCAGGCGTCTGCCCGTCGTCATCCAGACAGACCACCACGTCACCGCGCGCATGACGAAATCCTGCCATAAGCGCCGCGTGCTGCCCGAAATTCCTCGCTAGATTCACGCCGCAAATGTCCCTCCGCCCCGCGCACAGACTGCAGATCACATCGAAAGTATCATCCGGCGAAGCGTCATTGACAAGCACAATCTCATATGCATACCCGGATAATTCCTTCATCGTTGCATCAATTTCTTCCACCACCCTGCCAATGGTCTGCGCCGACCGGTAGCAAGGAATCACAAAGCTGACCAGCTGCTTCATACATTCTCCATTCTGAGGCATCTTGTGCTCTCCCACATGCCCCGTTCTGTCTCCATAAAGAAAACTGCTTTTTTCCCCTGTACCAAATTGACGGTTTCCCGTCTTCCTTCTATCATTTGGAAACCTGCCTTCTCATAGCTTTTCTTTGCTCCCGTATTGTCCGCCAAAAAACGCAAAAATATTTTGTTTAATCCAAGTTTCTCGAAACCGTACGCCAGCATCAGCTTTGCCGCCTTCGTCCCATATCCTCTGCCGAGCGCATCCTCCTCGCCGATAAATACGCCGTATTCCGCCGTTCCAGCCTCTCTGTCAATGTCCCTCAGATAAACGCTGCCGACCTCCCTGTAAAAGCCCTCTGCGTCCGTCTTATACACCTTTTCCGTGCTGCTTTGCACATCCTCTGATCCATAGTTTTCCGCACCGCCGTTCTTTTCCCGACAGCCTTCCGAAGCCGCCACACAGATAATAAACTGCGCCACATGCCCCGTCTCCACCTGCTCCCTGAACCAAGTCATGTGCCCTTCCTCCGTAAAAGGCTTCTGGTAGATAAAATTTTTCCTGACAAAGTCTTTATTCCGCCATGCCACTACCTTCGTCGTATCCTCTGCCGTAATCGGTCTCAGATACACTTTTTCTGCACCCATTTGCCTCTCCCCACACTGGCTTCCTCAATCCATTTTCTGCTTTAACAGTCATGCGTATCCGCATTTTTACTGCTCCCGCCTGGTCTTTCTCAGTTACTGCCCGCTCCCCGAAAGGGGAATCACCCGATACACACTGTAGTTTTCATTGATCTCGCCATACTTCTCAAGATACACCGACACGCCGTTTTCTGCAAAGGGAACTTCAATCCAGCTAAGCCCGCGCAGACTCTCCTCCTCACGCGACATAATAAAGCCCGCCTTTCCCTCCGCGAGGGCTTCCGACGCCACATCTATGTCAAAAGCCGCCAGTTTCTCCTGATACAATGGGCTCTTGCACATCCAGCCGCCGGCAATGTCGTAGTTTGCCAGTATATTTTCCCGGCTCTCCAAAAGTTTCCCGGAAAATGCCACTGTAGAGTACACATCCTCAAAATAAAAAATATCCGGGTGCGCCCTGCAGTAGGCGTCTATCGCCTCCCAGTCCCTGCCTGCTTCCAGCCGCACAGCCTGATCGGCAGACACTGCGGGAGCCCCCTTCCACAATCCCCACAGGCAAATAAGAAGCAACGCTGTCCCCACAGAGTACATCCCCCGCCTCAGATGCCGCAAAAACACTCCCGCCAGCAGACAAAACTCCACCAGATACAGAGGATGAGTAATCCTTTCGGGATCACGCCCCCGCATCAAAACGAACATCCACAAGCCGCTTCTTACCAGAAAAATCAGAGCCAGCTGTACTGCGGCGGCGAAACAAGACACCCTATCCCTGCGCAATAAAATAACTATCGATATTATATTTATCCCATACCCCAAAATCACCAGCAGATTATAAGGCGCGTCGCTGCCGTGAAAACTTCTGTAACGGTAAAGCAACAGCTTTTCCTTAAAAACCGCGCCCCAGTCCCTCCCGCCGCCCACATGCTCCCTCGCATACGCCGCCACGTTCGAGAGCATCCGCGTGTCGATTCTCTCGTCAAGACCAAAGTTATAATTGTCCAGCAGAATCTGCGAACCGGTCGAAATGCCAAGCTCCTCCAGCTCCGCATCAAACCGTTCCTCCGTCAGCACCTCGGGATAAAAGTCATAAACTGTTGTCCTATCGTTAAAAAACTGGCGGAACGTCTTCCATTCACCGCCGTAGGCAAGGCTGTCCGCCCCCATGGAAATCCCCATACCCGCAAGGAGAAGCAAAAGCAGACCGCCATATTTGCACAGATTTTTTTTCTCAAAAACTGGTCTGTCCGCCCACCAGCAAAAAAGCCCCGCAAGCCCAAGAAACGGCAGGGTGAGAAGCGCCATCTCCGACCGGAGCTGGAAAGCAAGCAGAAAAAGAAGTAAAGAAGGCAGGCTTCCTGTCAAAAAAGCTTTCACGGAAAGAGTTCCTGACGCTTTCCCGAAAAACGTTCCCCCCGGTATGGTTAGAAAAAGAAAAACAGCGGCGCCCACAAGCATACCACACGTTATTGTATATTGGACATTGACCATATGAATCAGCCATATGCCCCACTGAAAAAACACCAGCACCAGCAGGCCGAGCAGCTTCCCGGCAATACGCCGCCGCATGCCTGAGCCGTCCCCTGCCGTATTCCACGCTCCGTCATCATCCGTCCGCGTCTGTATCCGCGCGTGTAACACATCGGTAAGCGTACACAGCCTGACACCCACCAGAAAAAAGCAGCCAAACTGGCACAGAAACAGAAAAGAACCATACCACGGAAAAGAACCGCTTATCCGGTAGCACAGCGCAATCAAAGCGCCAAGCGGATAGAGCGTCTGCATATTATGCCCGTCGGGCGTACCACTGTAGACTCCCGACATAATGTCCCGCATCATGGTATCGTCGTTCATGTCAAAATAGAAATCAAAGAAAAAGCTCATCAGGAACGCACTGACTGCCATAACCGCAAACGCCAGTATGCAGTTTTCATATCCCTGCCTCTTATCCCGTTCCATCAGCTACATACCCCAAATCATCAGTTCGATGCATAAAACGCTTTTACCTGCTCCGCAATATAAGTTGTCTCATCCGCCGTCAGCTTATAGAACAGCGGCAGCCGCAGGAGTCTCTCGCTCTCCTTCGTCGTGTATCTGTCCTCCCCATGAAATCTGCCATACTTCTTTCCCGCCGGTGCAGAATGCAGCGGCACATAGTGAAACACAGACAAAATATCCTTTTCCTTCAAATAAGCAATCAGCCGGCTTCTCTCCTCCATATCCCTGGTTTTGATATAAAACATATGGGCATTGTGCGTGCAATACTCGGGAATATGGGGAAGTTCAATCTTTCCCGACTCCGCCAGCGGCGTAAGCATCTCCAGGTACTGGTCCCATCTGTCCATTCTTGCCTGTGTGATCTCCTCCGCCAGTTCCAGCTGCGCATACAGATACGCCGCGTTCATATCGCTTGGCAGGTAAGAAGAGCCATACTCCTGCCAGCGGTACTTGTCCACCTGTCCTCTGAAAAAGCGGCTCCTGTCCGTCCCCTTCTCCCTGAAAATCTCCGCTCTCTCTATATTTTCCTCATCGCGGATCAGCAGCGCGCCGCCCTCACCCATGCTTAAGTTTTTTGTCTCGTGGAAACTGAAACAGCCAAACTCACCGAAAGTCCCCAGAGGCTTCCCCTTATAAGACGCCATAATGCACTGCGCGGCGTCCTCCACCACCATCAGATGATGTTTCCTGGCAATATCCATGATGGCGTCCATCTCGCACCCCACGCCCGCATAGTGCACCGGCGCAATTACTTTTGTGTGCTCTGTGATGGCATCTTCAATCAGTTTTTCGTCTATATTCATGGTATCGGGACGAATGTCCACAAAAACCGGCGTAGCGCCGCGCAGCACAAAAGCATCCGCCGTGGACACAAAAGTATAGGAAGGCATGATCACCTCGTCTCCCGGCTTCACGTCCGCCAACAGCGCCGCCAGCTCCGTGGCGTGGGTGCAGGAGGTCGTGAGCAGGCATTTTGCCGTGCCTGTCTGAGCCTCAATCCATTCGCCGCACTTTTTCGTAAAGGGACCGTCGCCGCAAATCTTCTGGTTCTTCACAGCCTCTCTCATATACTCAAATTCTTTTCCCGTGAAGGGTGGCACGTTAAAATTAATCATAGTTTTCTCTCTTTCTTTGCCGTTTTTCCGCAGTGCACGCTCGAAAAGCCTGCGGTTGCCATCACGCATAAAGTATACCACACTATAAAGCAAATTCCTACTCTGACAAAATCAGGTCGCCCCTGCTCTCCGCAAGTTCCTGCAGGCGGGGACTGAATCCGCTCATGGTAAACCAAAACCGAATATAATAATCTGTAATCCGATAAAGTCCCTTTTTATTAATTCTGTCTACTTCATGTAAACCACATACCGCGCGTTCCCAAATACCTCCGTATAACCATAATCTCTGATCCACTCTCCCAGAATCCGCTGTTTTTCATCCATTGCCATCTTTTCCACGTCTACCCCAAACCAGTTAATCGCCTCACCGTCGTCGCTCCAGTAAGCCGCTACCGCCGAGGAGACGATAATCACCGGCAGTTCCCCGCCCGCCGTAATCTCCGTTTCCAGTACCGCCAGATCCCGGGTATACTCTGTCATGCGGTAAGATTTCAAATCAGCCCAGCCCGTGGACAGCGCCGGCGGCATATCCAGCAGATAATGGAGCCCGGGTAGTTCGCCATAAGTAATCGCTTCCCTGCCTGTCAGCCCTTCCTCTTTTATAAAATCAGACAATTCTTCCAACAGCGCGCCGTTTTCCAAATTCGTGTAAACACCCGCCGCTTTCTCCGGCGCCGTTACACGCATATCGCGCGGCTCCCCGTAAATACCGTCCTGAAAAACAAAGCAGGCATGGGAGCCTACGCTCTGCACCGTCACAAAAATAACAAGCAGCACGAACGGCGCGCACCATACAAAGTCATAACCAGCGCTGCTTTTCAGCCGCCCGCCAGTCCTGTCACCCGCTTTTTCCTGCAAGCCGCTCCACCGTCCCACTGCAGCCCCACCTTCATCACGCTTCCGCGCAAACCGCTCCCACACTGTCCACAGCAGGAAAGGCGCCGCCACAAACAAATTATTGATGATTGGATATAAATCATTGTTGCTGCCAAGCGGTGTCAGAAAAATCAGCAAAAGCACAAACGCCGCCATTATCTTCTGCCCTGTGCACTCTTTTTTCCCAATCAGGCAGCACACCGCCGCCGCTATCGCCACCAGAAGCAGCAGCACCGCGGGATAATAAATACTGCCGTTGCCATACTGATAGTATCGGAAGTGAAACATCCCCCTGCCCCAGTAAAAGCGCATCAGTACCAAGAGCAGTATGATATACGCTGTCTTTATGATTACACCTGCTATGTTATATACTGTCCGGTTTTCCCGGGAACTGCCTGCACAGACATCATTTTTGCTCCCGCCCTGCCATACGGCGGTTTTCGTTCCACCCTCCGGCGTCATATCCTCCCCCGCGCCGTACAGCCTCTCCCGCACCCAGAACGCAAAACCTGCCGCCGCCGCGCACACGCCCGCGAACGCCAGCCAATACAGCCCTTTCTCGTAATCACCAAACATCCCTGTCAGCATGGACGTCGGTTTATAATCCACTGCCTGTTCCGTCATGGCAAACATGGTCTGCACCATATCCGGGTAAGCCGACACCCCGTAACGGACACAAATCACCGCCAGAGGCACGCCAAAACCGACGGCATAACCCAGCACACACCACCCGGTAACCGAAAAAAGCGCACGCCAAAGCAGCGGACTCCTCCCGTTCCCCTGTCCAACAGTACAAACTCCCACACGGTCTGCAGACGCCGTTATGCCTCCCGCCTGACTCTCCGCTTTCTTCCTTTCTCCCTGTCGGAAAATCAGCACAATCCCGTACCACACCGCCAGAATAAATGCCGCCTGCACCACATTCGGCATCCGCACCGCCACGTTGGCTCCGAGACAGACACCCGCCGCCACAAAGCATAGACGCCTGCTTTTGTCACTCATCGCGTCTCCGCCCGCAGCGCGCGCACCCGCTTCCACACGCATTCTGTCCGCAGGAGCCGTTTCCGCCGTCCTGCCGCCCGTCAGCCCGCGGTAAAGCAGCAGAACCGCCGCCGTCATCAGAAAATACGTCAGATAGTTGTACAGTATCGTGGACGGACACCAGCAAAGTCCCAGCGCAAGAAACTCTCCCAAAAACAATAACGGTGCGGCTATCCGTTTTTTCAGGCCGAAATAAACCATGAGCGCCGTCGCCGACTGCACAAGCGTCGTATAGCATTTCATGCCAAGCAGTGTCCCCCCGAAGGGAAGATGCATAAAGAGCCATCCCGCCGCATTGGACAGAAAAATCGCCACCATCCATGTCCCGTTCATGGAATCAAAATACTGAAAATTCGTCAAGCTGTATGTCGAGTCAGCCACATCCAGCCCCTGATTCACGATCAGAAACGGATACAGCAGAAGAACGGCCGGAAACAGCCATTTTACTATGAAATTCTGATATTTCCTATAAATCGCCACCATTTTCCCCTTTTTATTATGGATTCCTCCATGACTGCGTCAGATAAAATCAGATAATTACCCCACAGCCGCTTATTTCCCCGCTAAAACGATATAGTATGGACAAATATCTTCATACCGCCCGTCCTTCATCCGAAACCCGCCCGGGATCGTGCCAAGCTGCGTAAACCCGACTCTCTCGTACAGATGTCTCGCATGGATATTTGACGCGACCACCGCATTGAACTGCAAAACCCGGAAGCCGATCCGCCCCGCCTGTTCAATACAGTCAAGTACCAGCTTTTCCCCGATATGCCGCCCCCTGCTTCCCGAAGCCACAGCATAGCTTGCATTGCATATATGCCCGCATCTGCCCACATTATTCGGGTGCAGGATATACAGCCCTAAAATTTCCCCGCTCTCTCCCTGCTGCGCAACCCCGCAATAGCTCTGCTCTCCGAAAAACGCCGCTCCTGTCCGCTCCGTCAAAAAATCTTCCTGCGGAAATGCGACCCCCTCCTCCACGACCTCGTTCCAAATTGCAGTCATAGCCGGGATATCCTCTTCCCGATAGCCTCGAATGATCATAGTCTGCCTCCATTCGCAAACAATTCACTGTAGAAATATACGCCGCAAATACTGTCTTTCCCGCGGCAATTCCGTTTTTCTGCAACAAACTTTAACGCTTATCTTCTGTAGGCATTTCGGGTTGCCGCCACATTCTCCCCGCCACAGCCCGCACCCGCGCAAACACCCATGCCCGCACAAAATCGGCAGCCGTCCCGACCGCGTAAACAACAAGCACGCATACGAGCAGATGCGGCACAAAGAGATAACTTTCCTTCACGTTCTCCACCCCAAGCCACTTCATCCACTCGTACCGCACCAAAACATGCTCATGCAGAAGATACACGCCGAACGTATAAGGCGCGAGCGTTCTCACTGCCTTTGCGAAACGCCCCTCCTTGATGCGCAGATTTTTAAACATGTAAAAGAGAGAAACCGCCCCCGTAACGCACAGCAGATGGTTGTATGTGTAAAGCATATTCGCGTAGTGAATAAACGTCTCAATCTCACTGCCTAGTGTGTTAGAAGCCATCGCAAGCAGCCAGATCAGCACACAGGAAAGCACATAAAGCCCCGCCGCATGGGACCGCTTTTCCAACCAGGGAATGCCGTACAGCCTGATATAGCCCGCCGCCACGAACAGACACAAAAACCACCCGAAATCATAGCCATATCGGTCCGTCGCCAGATACAGGGGAAGAATCGTTTTTTCCAGTGAAAAAAATACCAGCAGCATTGCCAAAAGAATCTGCAGTTCCCGCTTTTTCATCTTTCTCATGCCCGCCGCCAAAAAAGGTACAAACAGATACATGGCAAGATAAGCCGTCGCAAACCAGTAATGCTCTGTCCCAAAGGGAAATACAAACCCGATCCAGTCGTAGAGGTCAAGATCCCCCGCAGAAACCACGCCGGTCAGAAGAAGGGACACCGAAATCAGCAGAGAATAAAAAAGAACCTGTAAAACCAGAGAGACCGCCCTCCCCGGCTTCCACGCAGATTCCACAAGAAAATAGCCGCTGATAAGCACATAACAGTTTACCGCCACAATACAAAACGCCTCAATCAGCCATGCCAAGACGCCGACGGGGTTTTCTCCTGCGGCAAAGGGAAACGGCACGGCTGCCCCGCCCTTCACCAGATAATGGAGGGAAATAATCATAAACATCGCCACAACGCGCAGCAGTTCGAAATTCGCCTGTCTCTTACTTCCTATGCCCATACATCCGTTCCCTCTTCACCCAATTTCTTCCCCCATATACCGCAACCCTTACCTTTCCGGCAAATACACTTCCCCCTGCTTATCACATGCTTTCCGAAAACAGCCCGTCAATCTGCCTTGCCGGGTGTATCCTTAAATATCCAGATTTTGCTGAGTACATAGTTTGCCAGGATCACAATCGCCTGACAGACCAGCTTGGAAATTTTATCATTAATTGAGCAGATATCCACCAGCACATACATCAGTGCGATCTCCAGCACCTCGGTGGCAACCCTCGCGCCGATAAAGGAGGCAAACTCCCTCACGACGGAGACTGCCTCTTTATTCTTACTCTTAAATACAAAGGTTCTGTTCGTCCAGTAGGCAAACACCACCGTCAGTACCCATGACAGAACCGTCGCCGCCATATAGTGCATGGCTATGGTATCCGCAAATATGAAATACAGAATATAATTCAGGACAAAAGCCAAAAACCCGAAGATCAGATAGTTGATTCCTTCCTCATGTTTCTTATACATTCCCCACCCGAAATCCCATAATTTTTTTATCATGCTCTTTTACCTCTCAGCAAAATTTTGCTCCTATATTTCCCAGAAAATTTTTCCGGGTATAATTTTTCTCTCAATTTCCCTTTTTCTATCATCTTTCCCGGGAAATTTTCCCCATGGCTACGCGGTACACCATATCGCACTTCTCAATGGTCTGCAGCCTGTGCGCAATAATCACAAGCGTCTTTCTCCCATGCAGCCTGTTAATGGAATCCATAATCGCCGCCTCCGTTTCATTGTCCAGCGCGGAGGTCGCCTCATCCAGCACAAGCACCTCCGGGTCTTCATAGAGCGCTCTTGCGATACTGATCCGCTGCCTCTGACCGCCCGAAATGCGGATGCCGCGCTCACCGATCCCGGTTTCCACACCGTCCGGCAGACTCTTTACAAAATCATCCAGCGCCGCCTCCTTCAAGGCGCGCCACACTTTTTCGTCGTCAATCTCCTCCTCCGGCACCCCGAAAGCAACATTCTTGCGGATAGAATCGTCAATCATAAAGATCGTCTGTGGAATATAGCCAATATTTTTCAGCCACGCCGCATAGTGCCCGTTTACGTCTGTGCCGTCCGCCAGAATCCGCCCGCTCTCCATCTGCAAAAGCCCCAGCAGAATATCCACAATCGTCGTCTTTCCCGCGCCCGTGACGCCGACGATGCCCACGGAAGACCCGATCGGTATTTCCATATCCGCATGGTCAAAAATATAGGTCTCCGTATTCGGATATTTATAAGTGATATCCTCCAGCCGTATCAGCTTCTCCAAAGGCAGTTTCTCCACGTTCTGCCTTTGCTTATACGCTTCCGCGTCATAAGTCACACTGCCGTCGTGGATCTCCTCCTGCAGGTTGTCGCTGACCCCCATAAAGAAAGGCTCAAAATAAGAAATGGAAGTCTGATAATTATTGATGCGGTTCACGCTGGGAAGCAGGCGCATTGCCGCCGCCGCCAGAGCCGAAAGCTGTGGCAGAAGCTCTTTCATCTGTGTTCCCTGCCCGATCGTCATGACAAAATACCCCACCATGCCCGCGATACATACCGTCTCAATCAAAAGTCTCGGGGTCGCGTTAAAGAGATTATATTTCTGCACGGAACTGACATAGCCGGCGCCGCATTTTGCATACTCATTGATAAAATAATTTTCTTTACAGCCGATCTTAATCTCCTTAATTCCCATCACCGACTGCTCGATCCATTTATAAAGTCCGCTGTAATAATCCTGATTGTCCTGCCCCGCCTTGACCATAATGGGCTTCAGCACTTTTTTAATCACCAGAAGAAGCGCTACCATGAGCGCCGCCACCGTCATAATCATCATCGCGTCAGAATAGAGAAAAAGCGCCACCACCAGACAGACGAAAACAATGCACTCGCTGAACAGCTGCAGGCAGCTTAATATCAGCCCGTACATATTATTTACGTCAGATGTGATATTGCGCTGAATCACAGACGTGTCCGCGTTCAAATAATATTCATAGGGACGCTGCATAAAGTTGATCATCATACGTCTGGACGTCGCGAACTGATTTGTGTAGACAAACTTAAGCTGCGCTTTCTGCTGAAAGAAAAGATAAATATTCTTAATTACCGTCATTCCTACAAACGAGAGCAATAAGAACATGGCAAACTGGGCGTTGCTCTCCATCCCAAGCATTTCGTAAACCGAAGAGAGAAGCTCACTTTCCCTTACCGATTCCGGATCCATCACCACAGTCACAATGGGCACCAGCATGGAAACGCCCACACTTTCCAACACACCGCCGATCAGCATCATAATGATAAGCGCAAACATGGCGCGCTTCTGCCTGCCGTCCAACAGGACATTCATTTTCCTTAAAATCTTTATCATTGTCCGGTTCCTTCTAAATATCGGTCGATGGCTCTAACCACGTTCATATCCAGTCTCTTGTCCATATATCCGAAGCGCCCCTTCCCTGCCGTGCGCCACTCGACTTAACTTCCATCGAGTATACCACAAGTGCGCACGCTACGCAAATTTATCCCGCTGCCGCCAGTGTTCTTCTCAGATTTCCTCATTCTGCCGGTGCAGCTTCGGGTCCTCATACTTGTCCATAAAATCTTCGCCCAAATAGACAGTCTCCTCGGCAAATCGAATGTTGCGCACCACCGTAAAGACAGAAATCACCCTGCGAAACGTCAACCCCTCGATAAAGTTTAGCACCTCCATCGGAAATTTTCGGTCAAGCACAATGTGCTCCGAAAACTTTTCTTCATAATTTAAAAGGTCTCTCGGATGAGGTTTAATCAAAATCACGGACTCCTCCCCTTCTATTTGACCATATAAGTCAATGCAGTCTCGGAAAATCTTCTCGCGTACGGGAAGTTCGCATAACGGCTCGGTCAAAAGCAGCACATTCTTCTTTCCCGTAGCTAGCTTTTCTTCTATCTCCCCTATATTGGCGATAAACAGCCGCACCAGAAGCGCTTTGTCCTCTTTTGTGAGCGCATCCGCCAGCTCCTGCCTGGACTTTTCGATATATTTTGGGCACGGATAAGGCAGAACGGAAATATCGTTGACCTCCATATCAAGACAGTATTTCCCCCATCCGTTCTGAATGAAAATGAGATTCAGCGAGGCGAGAAACGCTTTCAGCTTAAAATGTCCCCTGTTGTCGTAGCGGGCGGTATCGTAAGTGCTGATGCAGTCAAGCCCGTCCTCCAGCGCATGATAATGTATTTTCTTATAGCTTAAATAATAACCGATCGGATCGGAATCACAAAACACATAAACGTCGTTGTATTCTTTAAAGTCCACCGGCACATGGGGCTCCTGCGCCTTTCCCAAAAGTTTTGTGTAGCGGATGCGGGCCAGCAGGTTCAGGAGAAGATTTCCCCTGTCTACATGGTACTTCATAATCTCCGGGAAATTGACGTCCTCCTTCTCCTCGAACATGTACACCGCCTCAAAGAGTCCGCAGCGCGCAGCCCGCTCCTGCAAGTCCCCGAAATCGTTGGACATGGTACTCATGACAAGCGTCGCGTTCCCCCGCTTTTCCCGTTCCAGATTCAGTTCTTTCAAACACGCCACATACACGTGATAATACGTGTGGCAGACGTAGATTCTATCTTTCATAATCCGTAATTCTTTCCTCATGGACAGCCGCTCTCCCACCGTCTGCAAGCTGGTTCCTTGCTTCCTTCAAACTATGGCGTCATCTGCCTGTCAACCCGATATCTCCACCTGAATCTGCGCCAGTATCTGCTTGCCCAGTTCCATAGCCTGCTCCGGCGTCTCCCCCGTGGTGATCACATGCCCCAGCCTGTCGTTGCTCGAACGCGTCCCCTGTACAGGGTCTCCCGGCTTTTTGTAGAGGCAGATCTCCTCCACGCCCTCCTGCTCATAAAGCGCATCCGGCACGGTGATCCGGGTTATCACACTTGGCTCGTTGCCCGCGGAGATAAAATGGATCGCCGCACCGCGGTCCCATTTCGGAGTCAGATCAGGCTCCTCCCCTGTCGCTAAAAGTACCGATGCCCCCACCATATCAATTCCCGTCGAAAGCGGCACCAGTCTGGATGTAATAAAGTCACCGCCCAGCCGCGCCGCCAGTTCCACGATCTTCGGTCCTTCCTCCGTCACCTTGATCTCCACATGGGCAGGCGCATTCTCAATGCCGATCGCCCTGACCGCCTGCGCCGCCACCTTCCGTATCTCCTCCTGCGTCCCCGCATCCAGTCTGCTCGGCTCACAGTGCGCAAGTTCCACAAAATACGGCGGCGGTGTGATATACTTGTCCGTAATCGTAAGGATATGGGGGGCACCGTCTATCACCATAATTTCCACACTGACCTCCGCGCCGTGCATGTACTCCTCCACCATCACCATGCCGTTTCGGGCATTGCCCAAACTGTAGTCATAAGTCTCCCTGAGAAGCTTCATAATGCGCCTGTTGTATGCCAATAATCTCTTCGCCGTCTGCGCGTTTGTATTATGTTGCTGCTCGTAAGGCAGCAGGTTCACGCACGGAGACTGTGCCTCCCCGCCGTTCCACTCCGCGATTGCAAGCTGCACCACACCCCGGCTCCCCGCATTGTCCGCCGGCTTCACGATGCAGTCCCCGTCCAGCTTGTCCACCGCCTCCGAAAATGCTTCGTAATTTGCCGCCGCATAGTATTTCGGTATCGGCACGCCGCATTGTTTCAAACGGTCTCTCATTTTGCTTTTTATGGTGGCACAGAGCGCGTTCTCGTAGGAAAGATCCGGCTTCTTCCCCAGCTTTTCATTGACATAAGCCGCCGTCCGCACGGGACCGTCGCTTGTGGAAGTGATCACCACGTCGGGCTGGTAAATAAGCGCCTGCCGGTAAACCTCCTCCTGATCCAGCGTGCTCACCACCAGCTTTACATCCGCCAGCGCAAAGCCGACCGCGTTTTCGTCATAATCCACCAGAATAATCTGATATCCCAGTTCTTTCGCCTTTTTTATTGCCGGAACCTGCAGCGCACTTGCGCCTAAAATCATCATTTTTTTCTGCTTTTCTTCCACTTTACTTTTCTCCACCAAAGTACCCGCCTGCGGCTTCACTGTCACACGGCGCCTACTCCACAAACTTCCATTCCATCGGCGTCCCTCTGGCAATATCGCAGCGCGCCTTTTTTCCCAGCATTTCCTCATAATACATCGGCGCCATCCCAAATGCAGGACGAATGGAACGCAGATTCTCCGTTGTAAAGGCCTCACCCGCCTTCATATCCTGCGTCACAAAGAGAGACCTTCCCTCCTCGCGGCTTCTCTCCTGCTTTTTGGTCAGACTATAGGTCACCCTGCCGAGCGCTTTCTCGACAATACGGATTTCATCAACCATCTGTTTAAACTCCGCAGGCTCCATGGAAAAAGCCGCGTCGGGACCTCCATCCGCACGTGAGAGTGTAAAGTGCTTTTCCACCATCCGAGCGCCGAGCGCCACCGAGGCAGCCGCAACCGCGGAACCCATACTGTGGTCGGAAAGACCTGTCATACAGTCAAAAACCTCCGCCATATGAGGGATTACCTTAATATTCATGTCCTCATAAGGTGAAGGGTAGGTAGATGTGCATTTTAGTAAAATAATCTGCTCATTTCCCTCCTCACGGCAGGTTCTGACCGCCCGCTCAATGTCTTCCAGATAAGCAATCCCCGTCGCCATGATAACCGGCTTTCCCAGCCCTGCGATTTTGCGGATGAGCGGAATATCCCGTATTTCAAAGGAAGCGATCTTATAGGCGGGCATCTGCATCTCTTCCATAAAATCTACCGCCGTGAAATCAAAAGGCGAGGAAAAGCAGTCCATCCCCAGATCGTTCGCCAGCTTCATCAGCTTTGGCTGCCACTCCCAGGGCGTATATGCCTCCTGAAACAGATCATAACAGGTTCTGCCGTCCCAGATCGTTCCCTGCGTGATCTGAAAGTATTCGTTATCGCAGTCCATCGTGATGGTGTCCGCCGTGTAAGTCTGCAGCTTCACCGCATCCGCGCCCGCTTCTTTCGCCGCCCGTATAATTGCCTCCGCCCTGTCATAGTCCTGCAAATGGTTTGCCGACATTTCCGCCACGATGTAGGTCGGCTCCCCCTCTCCGATCAGGCGGCTGCCGATTTTTATTTTATCCCGTCCCATAAAGCTTTCCTTTCCCCGGCAATATGCCTAAGCCCTGTATAGTAACCTGTTTTCAATCAGCCGTCAGACTGTCATGTTATCCGCCCTGACAATTCCTGTACAGCTCACCTCATTCAGCCATCCGGCAACTCATATTTTCCCTCATCATCCGAAATTTCATCTCCGCCATCGCCAGATCGGACGGATTGTCAATATCCTGCACCTCCGTCTCCGGCACGATAATGGGCAGATACCCATCCGGCAGGTCGCCACTGCAGGACAGATACCGCTTTACATGATAACAGTAAAACTGCCCGCTGTCGTGGTACACAGGTTCCAGATCCTGCGATCGCTTCATGGCGTTTTCAGGATAGCAGTACTCAAGCTTTCCGCCACGGATCGCCATGCCCCGCTGGGGCGGAAACGAATAGCGGACTACTGGCATTACCCCCGAGGCATCCTGCTCGACCAGAAGTCTCATAGCCTCTTTCAGCTTTTCAGCCGTTATAAAAGGCGCTGTCGGATAAATACATGCCATATAATCGAAAATCTCGCCCCGCTCCTCATAAGTCCGAAGCACTTCCATCAGCACATCATCCGTCGTGGCAAAATCGCCCGACGTCTCCGCACTTCTCATAAAAGGAACCGCCGCACCCGCGCTCCGTGCAATCCGCGCAATCTCTCCGTCGTCGGTGGAGACCATGACCTCCCGAAATATGCCCGCCTGCAACGCCGCTTCAATGCCGTATACCAGCATCGGCTTACCCATAAATTCCCTGATATTTTTTCCCGGAATCCGCTTACTTCCGCCCCGGGCGGTGATGATAGCCACCGCATTTAATTCCGTTCCCATTTTGCGCCCTCTTTCCTTGTATACAGTATCGGCACCTCAAATCACTACGGAGAATGCCCTCTTCGCATTGTTCACACGATGCCCTCCACAATTATCTGTCCGCCTCTCATCCCTTGTCTCGGCCTCAATGTAGTAATTTCCTGTGCCGTTTATGATGGGCTTTAAATAGATGAGGAAAATTTTCCTCCCTTGCTTTTCGATGAATCTATCATCCTTATCCCCGCAAATTTCCGTAAAATATTCCACGAACTTTCTGAAAACCAGCTCCATGTCGAGCATACCGTCTCTAATAAAACCAATCCTGTCGCTGCCGCCCCGGGCGTAGACATCGCCTCTCGATTCCTCCGCCATAAACAGATTGAGCAGACACATTTCAAACATCCTGTTGGCTATTGTCACATGACCGTTTTCCTCTTTCAAATATCCAAACATAAGCCCAAGATTTATGGATTTTTGCTCAGGGCTGAACGTTATTTTTCTCCCGCGGTATATGATGTCTTCTATCATGTCTCGAAGGTCTTTATAAATATCGAGCTGCTTGACAAGACTTTCAAACAGCGGCGAGCTTTCTTTCAGTATCATTTCTACCGCCTTCGCAACGCCGTCCTTGGACCACGCGGACGCCGCATCTCCAAACGCATCATCCTCGGGAAGCTCCTCATCGATACATTTGCATATGGAAGAAACAAGCACCGGATATCCCGAAGTATACTGATAAATTTCATCCGCTATCACAGGGATATCCATACCCGTATGCTGATCCTCCTCATATTCCGCCAGCATGGACGATATCTGTTTCACCGAAAAGCTCATGTCAATATTAAATTTCGCGGCCACATTCCATGGGCTGTTATACTGATGTTCCGAATCCGGGCGAAGCTTCAGCTTCAAATTTTTGATATCATATACGCCCGCAAGGATTACCGAATGGAAGATCGGAGTCTTATCTCGCTTTAAATAATAGCTCCGCAACTGTGCCAGAAACTCAATAAACACCTGATTGTTTGACGCGCTGTCCACCTCATCAATCATCAGTACAATCGGCTTTCTGCTGTTTCCGCAAACGCCGCTGAGAGTCATAAACATCACCTTTAAACCATATCCGTTTCCCCGGGCAAGCTCCCTTAACGGTTTTAACAGTTCATCCGCGCCGTCAATACTGCCAAGTTCACACTCCCTGATGAACACATCCAGAAAAGCAGACGAAAACCTTGCCTCATCCGCGAAGTCCTCGGTTCCAAGCATCTGAAAATCAAGCGAAACAACAATGTATTCTTCGGACAAATAGTCCTCCAGCGCTTTCAGTGTTGTCGTCTTGCCGTACTGGCGTCCCCTGTTGATGACAAAGTAGCTGCCATAATCAACAAAATTTTGCTTAATCTTTTTCAGCCTGTCATCAAGCCTTACCATGTAATGTCTCTGCGGACTGCAGGAACCTGTTACGTTGAATCTGCGTTTCATACCGTTACCTCCGTTGTTTCTTCCCCAGTCTATGTTAAAATTATTTTAGCATTGCTGCAAAAATATGTAAATGCTCCCTGCATTGCATGATAGCATCCGCCTCTTGATCTGTCCAAGCGCCATATGCATTCAAAAGGAGCACGTCTCAGTTCCTGCCGTATCTTCTGTTGTCAGTGTAATAGAAAAATTCGACAGAAACTGTCCTGAATGTGCGGAATGCACCTCTGTTAGAATTTCTCTGATGGGTTTATTGTATAGAAATTATTTGGAAAAGTCAACGATGATTTTGAACGGAATAACGTTTTATGTCCGCAGTCTGCACGCCCCATGCACCACATTCAGCCGCCCCGCATTCTTCATAAAATAGAGCGTCTCCAGTGTCTCCCCCATATATCCCAGATACCTGTCGCTCCTCTCACACCCCTTCGGGGCGCTCAGCTCCTCCGTCCGCATCAGAATCGGGAACAGCCACGCACAGTATTCCCTCAGCACCCTCTTCTTCGCGAGAATCACATTGTAATTATACAGATACCGCTGCGAAAGGATTTCAGGGAAATCCGCCGCGTACTCAGGCTGTAATTCAGAAAGCGCCCGAAGCAATGCCTGCCAGTCCGCTTCCTTTATGTACCTTTCGTGGTGGGCATGGATGTCCGGCTCATAGGGGAGGGGGTACGGCAGCACCGCATCCACGTCATTGTCCGAAAGCCGCAAAAGATCGTCCTCCGCAAGATCGAACCCCCGCCGGTACTGGCACAGCCCGTAATACTGTCCTTCCTCCCCGTCCGCAGAACCGCCTGTGTCCATTTTATTCTTCCATATCCAGTAAAGCGCCGTCAGCTCGCAGTAATTTCCGTTTCTGTCCGAGATATGCTCTCCGGTGTTGTCCGTAAGGTCGGCCACCCGCCCATCGCAGCAGGCCGCCCCCGCCTGGATCGGAAACACATAATCCGGCAGACTGCCGCTGTCCCTTAAGGGCCTGTCTACGTGGGATTCTGCCATGTACATTCTGATAAAAGGCATACGGCACCCTACCGGCAGCGCGGAGAGAGGCAGGAACCTCCCAAGTCTCGCATGGAACAGCTTCATCAGTTCCGCATGGCGGGCAAAGGTGAGCCGCCTGTGATGACGGAATCCATAGTTTTCCAGCGACTCCTCGATATCGGGCTGCACCTGTTCCGGGGTGGCAATGAGGACTTCCGTCTCCCGCTTTTCCTCCACAGAAAGCCCCTGTGCGTAGGCGGACAGTTCCCGCACGGGGATGCCGCCGAGGACAGGGGCGTTGCCGTCCATTCCTGTCACAAGGAAGCAGGATATTTCCCGCTTCGGGTATAAAGTTGTGATTGCTTCGTACACGGCGAGGGCGTAGCCCTGGGCGCCGTAGATTGCAAGGTTCATAAGAAATTTCCTAAGCCTTTCTAAACTCTTCTGAAAACCACAATATTTTCCTATTGTCTATCCCCATATGCACTAAATACTTCCTAATCGATTCTGCTATACTCTGTACTGTGTTTGCAATTAGAATAAAATCGTAATCCACCGCCACTCCTATTTCGTCCGGCGCGAACACCTCAAATCCCGTTTCCTGGTACGACTTATACTTTTTATCCACCCACAGCACAATATCAATTTCCCGTTTTTGTACTAAATATCTATACATTTTTTGTCCCAATACACCCGCACCATAAATAATCACCCTGCTCCCCGGTCGTATCCCGCCATAAGGAACCAATATGTCCTCATCAAACAACGCTATCTGATTCATAAACAGCAAGTATTTTTTATATTGTTGCAGCTGCGATTCCAGGATTTCCCATACATTTTTGTTTTTGAATGCTTTCTCCAAATGTTCGAAAAGCAATCCGTATATATCTTCTTTATCTTCTCGTTCCTTTTTAGTCATGCTGTTCGGATGTTGTACATAATGATACGCACAAACATCCAAAACGACTATCTTTTCCGCCTCCAACACACTGGGGTAGACAACTGCCGCATCTTCTCCAATAACGATACGATCATCAACGCACATCTGCGTCTTCCTAAGAATTTCTCTTTTAAATAACTTTGTAACCATATGCGGCTGAATGCCGTATTCAAAAAAACGCCCTGAGTAAAGTAACGTCGGAAGAAGCAGCTCCCTTGTATATACCCCTGTCGGGAAGTTATCCTTTACCTTTCTGCTATCCTCCCCTATATCATGCAAGTGACCTGCCAAAACCATTTCCGCACCTGTTTTTTCCTGTGCCAATACCATCTTTTCGTAATAGTCAGGTTCTATCCAGTCATCGCTGTCAACATAACCCACAAATTCTCCTGTTGCCGCTTCAAGCCCGGTCTTCCTTGCTGAGACAAGTCCACCGTTTTCCTTATGGATCACTTTCACACGGCAGTCTGTCACCGCGTATTCGTCGCAGGCTTTACCGCAAAGATACGAAGAGCCATCATCCACAAGTATAACTTCCAAATTCCTATAGGTCTGATTTAAAATACTCCCGATACACTGTTCTAAATACTCTGATGTATTATAGATTGGCACAATTACGCTGATCATGTCACTATCACCTCAATTGTTCTGCTGCCGCAACAGGATAATTCCGGCAATCCTTTCCACGGCATTTTGCACACATTTCCAGATACCCCTTTTCAGAATATCCCAAATTGTATTCCAGCAGGATACGCCTTCCCAAATCACCCTCCGGCAAAGATTCCAAATCCAAAAAATCGTCTTCTCCGATATGATATCCCAAATTATCCGACACAGTTCTCGCCATCACACAATAGTAAAGCTTTCCGTTTCTCATTTCCCTGCAAGGCGTCATACATTGATCAAACTTCTGTATCAGCTGCTCTGCACTTTCCTCCTGCAATGTATCTGAAAAACCATAGTCCCACCATATTTCTTCCGCTTTCCCAAGATAATAACCAACGCCCGCCTCCGAAAGTATCTTATCCAGCTTATCATACTGTCCCTGCAAAGCTGGAACTGCTTTCACATAATTAGATATTCTGAAAAATACCTTATGCCTCTTACAGCAATCCAGCAGAGCCAGGTCTGGCGTAACCGTTCCATTTGTCGTAATACTGAAGGTACCCATCTTATCCCGGTATTTTTCCCCAATATATTCCACCGCCTCTTTCAAATGCCGATACAGCAAAGGTTCTCCGCCAATCAAAACAAATTCGTGAATATAATCAATCTTTGAAAAAAGAGTATCGGCTGACACATATACTTCTTCTAATTTCATATCTTCCGCATTTTTGCTTACCGCCCAACAACCGTGTGCACATTTTGCACAGCTTAATGTACACCTCTCTGTCACACAGATTTGCGCCAAATTCATAAATAAAAGCTCCCTCTTTCGGAACAGCAGCAAAGGCAGTATCTTATGTAGGAAAATCCCAGACAGATAATATTTACAATTATTTTCCTGAAGTTGTCTGCTTATCTCCGCTTCATTTGCCTCATTCGCAGCAATAACCAGAGTCCCACCTTTTCCATTTTCCAAATACCATCGGTAGGAATATACCGGCTGCCCACAAAAGCCATTGTCTTGCTTTTGCACATTATTATCAATAAATCCGGCAAACATCTGAAAATGAGATAAGGTTACATACAAACCGCGCCCGATGTCTCCTGCGCCAAATACATAAAATTTTTCCGACTCCGGCTGTTGTAGCTGATATACCCTCAGTTCTTCTCCCTTATCCACCCATTTCATAGCGTATCAGTTCCCTCCAAAATTGATAGTGCTTGTCCATACTGCATTTTTCTTTCAGCTCCATATGAGCCTTCGTTCCCTTATCCGATAGTAAAATTCTATTTTGTTCGAGATTTTCTATTCTGTCCGCTATCGCCTCATAATCTCCTATCGAAACAATATAACCATTTTCCCCGTCACAAATATCATCATTTACACCGGAAGTATTGGTCACGACTGGCACTGCACCATTTGCCATCGCCTCCGCGATGGAACGCGACCTTCCCTCGAAGTCCGCTATATTAACACAAATATCCTTGTCTCTCCAGAAGCTGCCTATTCCCTGCTTATCCAAGACACCTACCAACCTAACCTTCTCCTGTAAATGTCTGCTGACAATAAATTCCTGCATCTTATCCCCATAATCACCTTCTCCGGCAAGTTCAAAATAATAGTTTACTTTTCGCTTCTCCAAAGACTCTATCAGCTTTTCCATCAAATCCATGCGTTTCTGAGAAACAACAATTCTGCCGGCATATCCCAATCTAATCGGCTTTGTTCTTTCAGTTGTATATAATCGTGTAAGATTTTGAGGGCAATTGACCGGACATATCATGGTATGTACCCGTTTCTCCTCAATTCCCCGTTTTATCATTTCCCTCGTAATGTCTGAACTGACACATACATACGCATCTACACATTCCCGAAAATCTATGTATTCCTGATAAGTATTTTCCGTTGCATTTCTAATGCCCGAAATAATTTTGATTTTATCCGGATACGCTTCTTTCACAATCTTCCCTGCAAAGACTTCATATGGATAACTTGTCACAAGAACGCATGGCAAACATTTTTTTAAACACATAATTATCTTTCTTATGTTGTCTACACTGTTCATGTTTCTTGTGTCAATATCTGCATATAACATATGATTTTCTAACACAGCGCTCATATTATCGCTATTTCCCGGAGATAAAATATATGTATATTCATTTTTTTCCTCCAGAAACTTCATGCAGATGTCTTTTGTCCATTCCTGAACGCCGCCAAGCACCATTCCCCCCAGACATGCAAAAATAACAGAATTTTTCTTCCCATATACAGGTGCATTACCGAATAAATCGGAGAAATCTGTTGCAGCATATATTTGCTGAATTAACTTGCTATATGATATCTCTTGGACTTTTCCCTTTAAAATATCTTCTATACTGCTTCTGATACTCTCTGTATGAAACATTGGCGTGATACATACCGTTGCCTCATCCATATCCCTTAAGACATCGGGCGATTCTATTTGATGACTGCCGATATATGTACCCCAGCACTCCTGTTTGCTATCCACTACCCCGCCAATCTTCCAATTGCAGGAATCCATAAGCGATATTAGATTTCTCCCCCGTTCTCCGGCACCATAAATAACCAAATTTTCCATAATCAATTTTCTGCTCCGCTCATCCACTCGCGATACCATTTCTGATAAATAAAAAATGTCCACATAATACCAAAATGGCCCTTCATTTTTCTTTCATTTTCAGGCTTCAAATAATCGCGAACAATTTCCGACGCATGTTCCGGATGAAACAGTCCCTGTCTGCGAAGATACGCCGGACTGCTCAGTTCCAAAAGCTCGTCTTTTAAGTATGTATTTAACAACCGTTCCGCCGGAATATTAAAACCGGATTTTGGTCTGTCTACCAACTCTCTTGGCACATATTCATACAAAACATCCCGAAGAATACGCTTTCCACCATCTCCTTGCATCTTAAACTGATACGGCATTCTAAATACATATTCCATAACCTTTTTGTCATAAATGGGACAACGTCGTTCAATTCCCGCGCGCATAGTAGCACTATCCTCTTTTAAGAGTTCCAGCTCTACCGTATAAGAGTCCAAATCCACAAGGCTTCTTCTTGCGCCATAATTCTTTTCCGGGTATCTGTCTTCTATTTCAAAATAGAAGCTACTGTTTGCAATAGGTTGAACGAGCATTCTCCTAATTGTATCAAACATATCACAGGCACCAATCTGTGTCGCCGCCTTCTTGTTTTGATCCATTGCAACAAGCCTGAGGTTAAAAGGAAGATTATTCAAAGCTTTTATATTCTTAAGCAGAGGAACTTTTCTACTATAATAGATAATCTTCCCTGTCAGCGCATGTTTCTGCGCTTCATCCAACGCTGCATAAATACTAAGCCCGCCCATAAAGAGTTCGTCCCCGCCAACCCCTGTCAAAATAATATCGTTATCTTTTTTTGCCTCGGATGCCATTACAATTGTCGGAATTACAGCATAGTCAGCAATGGGAAGCGCATTATTCTTCACGGAACGTTCCAGAGTATCCAGCATTTCCCTGTCACTGATACATAGGTTCCTATGCTCTGTACCCAAGTGATTCGCGACACGCTCCGCATACCCACGTTCGTCGAACGCTGAATCTTCAAACCCCATACAGTATGTCCGTATTTTTTGAATAGAATTTTCCTGCATCAATGCGCACACCATGGAAGAATCATAACCACCGCTCAAAAACGCCCCTGCCTTATCTGTACCTTCCATTCTTTTTCTGACAGCTTCCTTCAGCAGCAAATTCAATTCATATTTCGCTTCATCATAATCTGTCACTAATTTCTTCTGACCTTCTGTGTATGCCTGTCCTATTGTCCAATATGCGTGTTCCGACAACGCCCCGTTTTGTATTTTTATGTAGTGTCCCTTTTTGATCTTATATATATCTTTAAATGCCGTGTCTGGTTCTTGAAAATACCAATGATAAAGAAACGAGGGTAGTATATTGATATTTACTTCCTTTTTTATCTGAGGGAACGTCAAAATGGCCTGTATCTCTGATCCAAAAACAATATTTTGTCTGACATCATAATGATAATACAGCGGCTTTTTCCCCATATGATCCCGGCAGAGATACAATGTATTATCTTGACGGTCAAAAATCACCATTGCAAACATACCGTCTATGTGATTCAAAAAATCGATTCCCCATTTCAAATATGCCGCTGTCAGCACCTCTGCAATACCCTTCCCTCTCCACGAGAAGCCAGGCAATTCCTTTTTTAATGCATCAACATTATATATAGAACCGTCATATGCCAGCAAGATTCTCTGCTCTTCCGACCATAATGGCTGCACACTTTCCTGTATAGAATCCTGAATATTAAGTTTATTATAGGCAATCCCCAGACTACCTGCCGCAGTCTGTACATACTCTTCTTTATATCCATCCGGCCCACGATGCTGCAGTGTCATGCTCATCGCTTTAAGGCATTCCGCCTTTACATTGTCTTTATGATAAAAACCACAAATTCCAGCCATCTATATGTGTCCTCCCCGATGCTATCTTTTATATGCTTCAATCAAATGTCCAAAACAAAGTGTTTCTGCTGAAACAGAATCTGCCTCCGACAACTCGGTCATAATTTTTACCGCCTTAGACAAGATGCCAACCTGTTCCTCATCAAAATGCGTATTACAACATTGTTCAGCCATCTCAACTGTCCTAAATAATTCCTGCGCCATATATTTAAAATAATCGCCGTCTGGTGTCAGCTCGCATATTTCAAATCCATACGCCTCCAAATGCTCCCTGTACCAAAATTCACTGAAACCGTTTGCAAAATAATACGGCGCCATGTGTGTCAGAGAACAAAACGGAGCAGTCAGGATCAATTCTCCTCCCGGCTTTAAAACCCTCGCAATTTCTTTCACCGCAGGTACAGGATCTCTTAAGTGTTCAAATACCTCCGTACATAAAACCGCATCCACAGAATTGTTTTCCAATGGCATATCGATAATATCACATACAATATTGACTTTTGAGGTATCCCACTTAAGTTCCTCTGAAATCCCCTTTCTACATTCCGCCGGGTCATATTTCCCAAAATCCTGTGCGATATATTTTAAGTGTCTGCAAAATGGCGCATACTGCTGTTCGCCTGCCCCGGCATCAAGCAGTATTTTTCCCGCCTCAATTTTTTCGAGCTTTTCCGCAACCCATTCATGTCTGATATGCCTGAAATCTCCCCATACATCATCAAAAGAGATAATTTGACCCTCACATATCTTTCCTTTCAACACATTTAAAATATCCCTTTTTATTTCTGCAAAAAGCTTATGACTCGTCACATATATATAGTCAAAAGATATTCCGGCTATATCTATCGGCCTGACATATAGGGGAATCTCATATTCCTTCCTGTCGCTATATCCCACAACATCAAATTCGCTCTTTATAAAGCTTTTCTGCTTTTCATATTCATATCCGAGCCCATAAATCACAACTCTTTTTCCATAATAGTTCTTCACAACCAACCTCCGTCTCGTCACATTCTTATCCACTCTACAGGACATATATCTGCAAAATTCTTTGATCTTGCCCATGTCTTAGGTGCTATTACTATCTTTTCCCGTGGATTTAGCCATGCTCCCCACCAACTGTATGTACTGTTTGCTATAATATGATGACTGCAAAAACTCATTAGGCACATATCAAACCAATTTTGGTATCTTTCAAACATGTTACTTTCTATGTATAGGGCATTGCTTTTCCGATAATGTTCTTTTACCCACTCAATATCATCAGAGAAAAAATAAAACTGACAGTTCCCCAACCTCTGTTCCATGTAGTCCATTGCTTTGTTATAATACGCTTCCGTACATACATCACCTAATGTATACAAATACTTATCCGATAAATAATCACCTCGCCTGACATGTACTGCCACTATGTTATCCCTAGCTCGCATGTTCTCACATAATTCCAGCAAATGCTTGTCAACCGTCAGATCAAATTGAAAATCCTGTAGAAGCTCGTTTCTAATCAAAGAAGGAAAATAATAATTTTGATGCAGACCTTTTATAAATCCAGTTTCCACATCCAAACCGAACTTATCAATTTCATATTTAATTTTGCTGTCTATCGTAAATTTTCCCTCAATATCACCATCCAAATATCTCCTTGCCAATCGGTACTTTTGCCCCGCACCACAAGTTTTCATCCGAATGCTTCGAAACACCTCTGTAAGCTGAAATATGCCGCCTTCCGCCGTCTGATAGTGCGACACATCCGCATAAACATTATCCTTTTTTAGCAAATAATTTTTCATTAAGGCGTATTGGAACATTTGATTTCCCAATCCGCCACTAAAATGTATGATTACAGAATCCTTTTCCAACTCTTCATTGCAATGTCGAACATCCGCTGAGTCATAAGCTGTTTTCTCCACACAGGAAAAGTAGAAAATACTGTGAACTCCATACTCCTGTCGAATCTGTTTCTCAATACCTTCATAGTCTTTGACTGCAATCACCACTGTCGCCGACTTATTTTTTAATACATCAGGCGCATATATCGGGAGAGCGTTTTTTATAGCTCCGCACTTCTCCGGCATACTATCAATATAGCCCAGAATATTACAGTCATCCTTATAATAGATATATGCCATGTCCCCGTATTTTCCGGCTCCCCAAATATAAATGTCCTTTTGCATCACGGTCTCCTATTCTGTTTTTCTGAAATGAAACAGCCCAAATCTATAATTCCCGTTATGCATATCACTATCATATTTATGTATGCTGACGTTATGCTCAATCTCTGTTTCAGTTGCACAAGAAAATTCAATTAACTCCATCTCACCAAAAGCATCCACCACCGTTGCCGGATAAAAAATCCTATGCGCGTTAAACTCTACCCGTTCTTTTCCGACAGGTAACGAAATATACAGATGCCCGCCTTTCTTCATCTTTTTCTGTATATTTGCAAAGCACTTAAAGCACCCTTCAGGATCCACATCATCCCCATATCTTCCCAATCCGAAATGCTCTAAGGAACACAAAGCTGAAATACTTCCGATACTCCCGTCCGCAACCTGCCTCAATGTAGTTGCATCATCAATGATTGTATGAAGACCCTCTACTTGTTTGGGAAAGTCACGCACATCTATCATGGTGACATCAATCCCCATAGCCAGCAGATGCGCAATAAAACCATCGATTCTGGAGCCAATGTCAAAATGTTCTCTTGCGCCGGATTCGCCTATTAATTTCGCCGCCCACAAATCTTGCCAGAAATAGTTTTCGATCGTCCCTGCATCTGCGTATTTATCGGAAACGATCGGCCAAAGATATTCTTGCTGTATATCAAAATTTTTTCTTTTATTAAGGTTCTGATATGTTTCCATATCCTGCTCAAAAAAAGTCCCTTGATATTCGCCCAACTCCGCGCAATAATTGGTATAATTTTTCTCCCCTAAAATATCCCTTATTTCCTCCCTGTTTGTATTCCCACATGCCATTTTTACAGGAAACAGAAAGATACATTTTGCCAGATTGATCCCTTTTTCCTGACATACTTTATATACAGCATCCACACTTTTATTTGCTACGATAATATAATCATATTGCTCCGCAGAAGGCAGATCATTACTTTGGTAAACAACTTGATCCATGAATGACTTTTTTGATTTCTTTGTTTCAATAAATCCAATAATTTCACCTTCATATCCGTTTTCTATAAATTGCTTGGCAATGCCGCCTGTTCCCCAAACTAAAAGTTTCATTCTTCCGTCTCCCGGTTCTCCATTTTAAAGTACATGCTCGCAATTATAATTCACTCACGATTTCAAATAGCGAAAAAAATTTGCTGTTTACTCTGCTTTTTAGGCTCTGGTAAATATTGTCAAATTCATCCACAACAGTCACTATAATTGCATCAACCTGTGGCAGATTATCCTGCGGGTTTCTTATTTCATATCTCAATGACTGTTTTCTATAATCTCTGTCAATAATATAAGCTATTTTGATATTCTGTTCCTCTAATTCCCCGATTAAGTGCTTTCCCAACATGCCATATCCATAAACGGCAACCTGTGTTATGTCATACCGTTTTAAATAATCGGATACGCATATGTTTTTTTCGCGCAGTTCCATCCATCGGTCAAAACATTGTGCTGTTGCTAAATAATTATTTATTGCATTATTGTCTACATATCCTTCACTTGCTTCCCGGTTATCCGCGCAAACGAATCCGTCATCTGTTCCCAAAACATCTTTTTGTGCTCTGAGGACAGCATTCAATTTCCCGTATCCGTATTCTTCATCCGGTTCCAGCTGCATGCCCTCTCCCCACTCATTCCAGGAATTAATAAACACAAATTCATTATTTTCCTTTAAACTCTTCTTATAAATTTCACACATCCCATTATAAAAGGAATCAATGGAAAAATTCTTAAACAAAACTCCATCATGTCTCCCCCGTCTTGGCGTATCATCCAGATTCGGGACTCCGCAGTAATAAGTCCTGTTGCCATTAATCAAGGATTGCCTGCAAATGTTTTCCCATAACAAGTCATAATCAATGAAATGTATGCCATTTATTGCCGGTTCCAATTTCCAAACCATATGTGGCGCCTGCAATACTAACGCATCTAATCCGTACAGATTTTTATAGCTGTGCATTCCAATGAAATAGAGAGTCTGCAGCCGGTTTTCCCGTGCCAATTTATTCCAATAATCTATCATCTGCGGCAGGCAAGGGATTGTATCCGGGTGGTAAAACAAAAAAACAGGTGAACCATTTATTTTTATATAACGGTCATCAGAAAAAAAGGGCAGCAAATATTCAAAGTGTGCTTTCCACTCCTCTTCTCTCCCATAGTTTTGTTCGATCAAAACACCACAGTCAGTTGATTTCGATTTGTCTTCAAATTTATCCGCCCACGAATTTCCCTCAAGATTGCTCCATGTCCTTGCCCATCTTCCATTTGCCCAGCAGAAGCAAAACGGCATATCGATTTCTTTCCACTGCAAAAGATTTTCCGCCGGTTTTTCTAAGATTTTTCGTCCATCTTTAAAATAATAGTGGTAAAAACATTGTCCATCGATCCCATATTTTTTCATCAATGACGACTGCCACTCCATAGTGCTTTTCTCTAATAAATTGTAATAATAATTATTAAGAGGTCTTATCGGTTGTTTATGTCCTTCATACAAAGGCTCTGCTTTGCGAAGTGCAGTCCATTCTGTAAATCCTTCTCCCCACCACTCATCGTTTTCCGTAACTCTATGAAACTGTGGCAAATAAAAAGTCAATGTCCTAATCCTTTTTTTCAACTGATATCTCCTCCTGCTATTTAGGGATATTTCCACTCATAATTGTTCTTATCCTGTGCTCCTGCACATTAAAAAAAAGCAGTCATAAATTTGACCGAATCATATAATAATTCAATATTTCTTTCCACCTTTTCAACCGGCCAGTCCCACCATCTGATTTTCAGAAGAGTATCTACTTCCTTCGGACTAAAACGATATCGAATCACCTTAGCCGGAACACCTCCCACAATTGCATACGGTGCCACATTCTTCGTCACTACCGCACCCGCAGCAATCACGGCTCCATCCTCGACGCAAACCCCCGGAAGGATGCAGACATTTGCGCCAATCCAAACATCATTTCCAATAACCACCGGTCTGTTATCCCTTAACTCGCTATTTTCAAAGGGCGCATTATCTTTATGTCTGCCGTATTTTTTTATATACGCACGTCGTATATCATGTTGTTCCCAAGCATAAAAGCCTGCATTATCCAGAAACGGACTCGTCGTTATACAGTCTAATGAATGGTTGTTCCAAATTTTTGCAGTTCCGTTAATGGAACAATACCGCCCAATTGACTCTGCAATGGGATAATACTCTAATAATTCCCGATATCCGTATGTATATCTCCCTACCCTGCACCCTCTGTACATAATATCCTCAGTATGACAAGCCGTATTTTCCGACACATAGAAGCAATCCTTCACTGTATAACCCATCTGCTCCAGTTCATCCGATATTCCGCTGTCATATCTGATAACTGCAACGATAATATAATCCTTCCCCGGATCCAATGCTTTTGGAAGCTTTACAGGATAACCAAGATATTCCTCCATTTCTTCGGCCCGCCTATCAATAAATCCGGCAATCAAAACGTGATGCTCACACAACACCTTTTCAAGTATGGCTCCGCCGTTTCCGGCACCCCAGATATAGATATTCCTACCGTTTACATTTGCTAACATTCTATTTTTCTTTACTTTACACAGTTCTTCGAAGAAATACATTATTATTCTCCTAGTTTGCTTTGTTTCCTTTCTCCTTCCCACTTCTTAATGACACCTTTAAAAAAAATCAAGGGATAGTGCTTATAGAGATACTTATTGCGGGATTTGCAAATCGTTTCGCTGTATCTGTCATAATCAAATCTTTTTTTATAAATATCTAAAAATTTTGTCATATTCAGCGATTCATATATTCCCTGATATTTTGTACGCTGCCTTAACAAAATACACTGTAACTGCTCCTGAAACTCCTCCTCCGTGATTACAAGATCCTTTAGGTTTTTCTTCGCTTCATCATAATACTGATTATCATGTATAAGCTTATCAATTTCTGAAAACAAATCCTCTTTTCTATAAAAAGAAAAATGCACCTTATCCGGATTTATTAGGTAGGTCTTCGGATCCGTAATACCATTTGGTTCGTCACAGAATGTAATGGGAATGCATCCGTTTTTGCAAGCAAACTGTGTTAAAACTCCTCCCCCAAGCGGATATGTTGACAGATAAATATAAGCCCGTTGTAACAGAGCATCCAAATCTTTTCTTTCATCAATCTGGTAAAATCTGTCCGGATAACCTTGTTTAATCCTGTCTAAAATCTCACTCTTGCCATTGCCTGCATATACAAAACACATATTGCTGTCTTGGTCAAGTATATGCCTAACTATCTCTTCGTAAAGATTATTGGTTGCACCGTCTATTTTATATATGCTGCCTCCCGAAAAAACAAATCTTCTTTTCCTGTCATCAAATGGTAGTCCTTCAAATGCATACATCTCTCTGCTATCAGGATAAAACGGCAGAATTAATAACTTCTCAGAATCAATTTTTCTATATTGCAACGCTATGTTATACCCATAATTACGGAATCCGACAATATAATCTGCCGCACATTTTCCCAGCCAATAAGCATGATCCGTCAAATCAATCAAATATCTGAGACACTTTCCCTTTATTGTAGAAAAAACCCCTGCACCCGCCACATCATCTGGCACTGAGTAAAAGAAAAATGAAGATGCCGAACTCTCTTTTAGGTATTTCTGCAGAATCCTCATCCTATCTACAATCCCACATCTGGGTATCACCTTGCAGCAGACACTCTGATTGTTCCCAAATATTTCCTGAAATTTATACTGCATGGGAACGAACTCATATATAATATAATCTACATAGTAGCCCAATCCGATCAATGCATGTAAATATATCATAGCCAGACCGCGGTCGTACAGACCAAAGAAATCGTAAAAACAAACCCTGTGTTTATCTGCATTCTCTATGGTCGTATCACCTAAAATCTGATATGCCGTCTTGGCCGTAATTTCCTCTACTGTGTCGCTCGTCATTTTATAATTTGACTCCCAGTAAAGATGGCTTAAAAACCTCAAATATGACAATGTCTGCACATAATCTTTATTCCTGTAGGCTCTGCGTAATTCTGTCTCTCTTTTTGCAAAATCTTTAGCCAAATTGTCATAAGAATAATTTCTTCTGTTCATTTATGACACCTCAAAAATTTGTGCATTTGCTTCATAGTACTTTTCAAAGAATTTATTCAATATATATCTAGCGCCAAATCCTTCCTTAAATCTCACCAGACCAATGTTCAATTCTAAATTGATATAAATTCGTCCCCTGATTAAGAAATTTTTAATCACAGATTAACTCAGCATATCCGAAACCCTCATGTCCAAAATTATTACCGTTATAGAACATGTATGTTTTATCCTTATAGCGAATAACGCTGGGATATGCCGCCATATCCGAATCCCATCCTCCCACTGTTCTCTCAAAACCAAGTTTTTCATCCATCCTGTTCCAATGGAATCCGTCTTCCGATTCCGCATATTTTAAATCATAAGTCACATCTTCTGTCCCAGTGCAATAATACATCTTATATATTCCGTCTTCCTTGATAATCTGCGGCGCTCCTATTCTGTACTCATTATCAACACAAGGCAAAACCTTTTCTCCTTCATAATTTAGTTTTGTTAAGTCTTCCGTTTCCAGACAATACAATTCATAAGCCGCTAACGTTTTCTTCTTACCCGGAAGGAACTTATCTCCGGCAACATAATATACCTTCCACTTATTCTGCTCCCTCACAACACACTGCACGCTTCTAAACAGCGCCCCCTGCACAGTCCGCTCCATAACCGGCACCGTAGAAAACTTAGAAAAATGCGTACCATCATCACTAATGCCCAGTCCGCTGAAGTATGTCATTCTGACTTTCACACCCAAATTAAATCCGGTATAGTACATATAATATTTCCCTTGATATTCGAATACTGTACACGGCACAACTCCATTGTCATCAAAGTATCCAACGTCACCTAATTCCAGCAAGGGCTGTTTGCTGACATCATATACCTCCGATGGACATTCTGGATTCACATCCACATATCCGGGACGCCCAGCTCCATCCTTTGTACGAAAAGTTACATATACCCTAAGCACATCGCCAATCATAACAGGAATCGGCTTCATGGCAGAATTATCCATCCACGAACCAAATTCACCCTTTGCCCCATATACAAGTTCTTTCTTTAACCACTTCATAATTTTCTCCTTTACGTCAACTTTTTTATTTATTCTCCGTCCGCACCGAATTGTTCATATGCTGTTCTCTCTATTTTTTTTGCCGGACTTCCTATATAGACCGCCCCCTTATCACTCAAATCTTTCACAGTTACAGAACCGGCTCCCAGCACTGTATCCTCTGCGATTGTAACCCGGTCTCCCACTGTCACATTCACACCAATAAAGGAATTTCTGCCAACCCTGCAAAATCCGGATATCACATCATGTGAAGTCAACCAACAATTATCTTCAATGACACTTCTGTGCCCTATATGATTTCCACTCCACAAAATCACATTATTACCGATTTTCGCATGGTACTGTATAACATTATTTTCAAAAATAAATACATTTTCCCCAATGGAAACATTTGACCAAACGAATGCTCTGGAACTAATATAAGAAGCACACTTATATCCATATTGTTTACATATATTGTATAATCTTGTTCTTTCACGATTCAGCTTTGGATAGGTAACCGCAACAAACACATCATATGATTGATTTGGATACTTCTCCGGCAGATCTTCCAATGCAATAATTGGTAAACCAAAAAGCTGATCCTCTCTTAAATATTCCTTTTCAACAGCGAATGCACAAACCGCATAGTCTGAATCTGCCGTAAAATATTCATATGCGATTTCGCCAAACTCCCCCGCCCCGATTATGACTAATTTCATAGTTTTTTCCATACTAAAACTCCTTAATATATGTCAGTTTACTGCTCACACTGCACCCAATACTTTTTTTAAAGTTACACAGCCCATAATTGGGCTCACCACTTTCCGTTGATGGACCAATATCCAGTACACGAATCCCTCTTTCCGAATAATAAAGATATGTTCTATACGCCAAATAATTCATAGGTCTGTCCTGCTCATAACCAGGCACGTCTCCCCAATAAATCACTTGGTAAACATCATTTGTCACTTTAAATACAATCGCTGCAGCAACCGCTTCTCCCTTTTGTCTCAGCAGGAAAAAATCATGCTCAACATGGTTCGTTGTACATACAACATCGTTCCAACTCATTTTGAGCGAATACCCCTTGCTTTTTCGATTAATGGCAATAACTTCGTAGGTCTTTTTTCTCTCTTCCATCTGCACACATCGCTCAAACTGCCAATCGCACTTTAATGCTCTGTTGAGATTCTTCTTTGCATTTCTGTACAACCGTTCAATATACTCCTGCTCATTTTTCAAATAATATTGATAATTTAAATCAACCGCTGCTATTATATATTTCCTCCTAAACATTACATTCTGAATCTCTGCAATAAATGTCTCATCATAGAAAGAGGGAGGCAGACGAAAGAATATACTTTTAACACTCTGCTCTTTTAAAAATTCTTCCAGCAAACATATCATTTCCCCTATCTCCTCAGTACCTATTTCCTCTCTTTTTTCAATAATTGAAAAGGGCGCCGAATATGGTATCATTGCGCGATAGTTCTTTACCCCGACAATGACTCCGCCTTTATATTTGCTTGTTTTAAACAAAAGATAATAAACGTGTTCCACTTTATGCCGATTGATATCATGAAACCAGACCTCATTATATGTGTACCGCGCATCTTTTATAATTGACGTATATTCTTCCCTATCTGCACTTCGTATTTCCATGCCATATCCTCATTCCGCTACACATCATTACCCAAGCACATTACGACTAACTCAGACTCTCCTCTGTGCAAACCATCTTTACAAACTGATCATAATCCCTGATATATTCATTGGGATCATAGTGTTCACTTGCCAAGCACAGCAATACACTATCCTCGGAAAAATCATACATTTCTTTCCAAACCATTGTTGGAAGATATATGCCCGTATGTGGTCGATTCAGGCAATATATTGCTTCATTTCCCTCTCCATCTTTTACCCGTACCTTACTCTTTCCGGCAACATTTATTAATACAAACTGTGTCCTTTTATTTGCATGATTACCGCGCACAATATCTCTTTTACTCCCGAAAATATAAAATATCCGTTGTATACAAAATGGTATCTCTTTCATGCATTCTGCAACTACAATATATCCTCTCGGATCGCCAATGACTGAAAAATCCAGCATTCTTACTTCATTCATGTTATGTGCCATAATCTGCTCTCCCTATATTGAGCCCTCGTCATGCCAGAGTTTGATTGCCTCAATTACAAAATCACATTGCGCTTTTGTTAAAACCGGGCTCATTGGTAAACTTAACTCCGTTTTATGAATCTCCTCTGTGATGGGAAAACTCATATCATTCCATTCCTGATATGCCTGCTGCTTATGTGGCGCAATTGGATAATGGATTAATGTCTCAATCCCCTTATCCTTTAAATACTTCTGTAAATCATCTCTCTTTTGCGTCCGAATGGGGAAAATATGAAAAACATTATTTCCGCCTATTGACTCCTCCGGTAACACCAACGGCGAATGGATTAAATGCTCCCGATAATAATGCGCCATTTGAATCCTATTCGCGTTATCTTCATCTAAATGTTGCAGTTTCACACCAAGCACAGCTGCCTGTATCTCATCCAATCTACTATTTCTACCCTTGTATTTAAAAATATACTTTTTGTATGAACCATAATTTGCAATTATCCTGACCGTATTTGCTAGTACTTCATCATCTGTCGTAATTGCTCCCCCATCACCTAACGCGCCAAGATTTTTACCTGGATAAAAACTATGTCCGGAAGCATCTCCAATACTTCCCGTTTTTTTCTGTTGGTAACAGCACCCATGTGCCTGTGCATTATCTTCAATTAATTTCAAATGATATTTTTCACACAAAGCTCCAATTTTTTCGCTATATGCACAGTGCCCATACAAATGCACAATCATAATAGCAATGGTTTTGTCGGAAATTTTCTCCTCAATCAAATCCGCATTAATCTGATAAGTATGAATATCTGGTTCAACCAGAACCGGTACAAGCTTATTCTCTGTAATAGCTAAAATAGTAGCTATATAAGTATTGGCAGGAACAATTACTTCATCCCCCGGTTTCATCACTCCAAGCTCTAAATATGCCCGCAATATCAAGGTTAGCGCATCCAAACCATTTGCCACTCCCACACAATATTTTGTTCCAATATATTGTGCATATTCTGTCTCGAACCTTTCAGTTTCTTTACCCCGCAAATACCATCCGCTTCCTATTACCCGGTTTACTGCATTATGTATTTCATCTGCGTATTGGTCTGTAATATCTTTTAATGCTAAAAACGGAACCTTCATACACTTTTCCTTCTCACCCTGCTAAATATTTCTAAACTAAGATATAACGTCCCACTCTCCCAATAAATAGCATTTCCTTTCTCATCATGTAGCCCACTGCCATACTCGTCTAATAAATCTAATAAGTAATTGTCTGACAAATTATCTATTTCTATTTCATACAGTTGCATCTCATTGTTTGCCAAATCAATAGAATAAAACTGCCTGTCCATAATATTGAATAAATATTGTGTTGTCTTTCCCTCTGGTATGGAAAAAAACGATCCCTGCCAATTGTATCCATTGTCGGTTTCTTTTTGTATTGCTACACTAAAACCTGCCTGTCGTATTATATGCGTATATTTATCAACCTCAACAACCATATTAGCGCTTCCCGGAAAAAAGAAAATGCTATTTTCATGCTCCGCATTACCAAGAAAGCACGATACAATACTATTTGCACAGATACCAAATCCCTTTATGCTATCACTCGATATTTTTTCTACTATATTATAATTTTCATCAAGCAATATGATTTTTCCATGTTGATTTGCTACCCAGATTTTTCCATCTGCTGTTCTTATAATTGAAGAATATCTTTCATCTTTATCTCCAATCCTCCAACATTCATACGTTTCATTTTGTAAATTGTATCGAATCACCATATTATCTTCTTTGTGTGTCAAATACACATATTGATTATATGTATAATTTTGTATATTGACCTGTATCTTTTTTCCATCGTGCGCAAACTCTAAATACTCTAATTGAAAACTATTCAAATTAAGTTTAATAATATAAGTGTAATTCGACGGGAAAAAATAAACCGTTTCCCCATAAGCAGCACATACCATGAATTTATCATACTTTTCCTTCTCTTCTCGAATCGGAATTTCCTTAAATTCTCGTTCTAATATCCTGTAAACATATATACTGTTCGCATTAGTCGGCACTAAAACAAGTTGTTTACCAACTTTAATAATATTTCCAAATAGTCCTTCAAGTGTATAATTGACCGGTACTCTAACTGTTTCAAGACATCTGTTGTATAAATCGTATCTACACAATAAATTATACCAATATGAAATAAACCAAATATTTTCCTCATCAACGATACAATTCATTGACCAAATAAATTCACTATTTTTCCTCCCCCACTGCTTTATCACTAAAGGATGCTGTATCATCGTTTCTTTCCCAGTCAAAGTAAATAATTGAGCTACGCTACTGTAATCTCCGTAATAAGCATCAGAAAGTGCCACCGCCCGATCCAAATCCGCCGTATCATCATAAATCCCCCACCCCTCCGCAACATACCGATCCCGAATCTCCTGATACCCTTCCCACAGCTGCGGTCTCATACTCTCGATCGTCGCCTGTATCAGCGGGTGAGGTCTCCAAAGCAGCGCAACCTCATCTTTGTTTTCCTTAAAAATCTCAAACACAGACTCCATCTTCCGCAGCATCTTCTCGCCGTGCTGCAAAAGCGCACTCACGCTTGTATTATAAAAAACAATCTTCTTCCAGCTTCCGTCCGGCTTTTCAATAATTTTCAGCCACTCCGCCGGAATCTCCAAATCTTCTTTCCTGGTATTTAACACCTTATCAATCTTCGGTGACCCCGTCCCCAGAAACTTCTTCTCTAGGAACTTCCTGTCCACATGCTCACCGGGCAGCCCCATTTCCTTTGCCGCCTTGATATACTCGTTGATATAAATCTGCCGCATGTTTTCCGACTGCACGATTACCTGATGGGCATAGATCGTTCCCGGCAAAAAGCAGAAATGCTTCATGCCGTCGATTGCCGCCTGATTATCCGGCTCAATTTCTCCCAAGATAAAGTACGGAATATATACCAGTTTATCTGTAAAATTTCTCAGATTTTTGGAGTAGAAATAGGGATGCACACTCGTCACATGATTGCACTCATCATATGGATTGTGAATATAAATCACATCGGGTCTGCGCGTTTTCAGATCGTACTCGTCATACCGAGTAACAGGCACATAAGCCGGATACTGATCCCCCTCGTAGTGTTCTTCTCTAAAAGTCCCATCCGGGTTCTTATCAAAATAGGGAATCGGAATCACATAGGCGTCCGTATTCTCATCAGCATCCGCCGCCTTCCAGACGCTCTCCAGAGAATCCCACATAGACGCCTTATAAGGAAGAAACACGACCTCTTTCCTGTCCTCCGGCAAATCGTATTTGATGCTGTTTTGCAAACCTGTCAACTGTTTCTGAATCTTTTTTGACACTTTCCGGCAAAGGTTTTCATCCGACAAATTCTCGCTCATCTGGTAAATGTTTTCACAGTAATCCTCAAGAACGTGAACGAGCGACGTATATTTTTCGTCAAGTGTATCTATGTAAGTGCCAAGGGCAATCGCCGACTCCTGACACTGCACCAAAGCCTCTGCAACTCCCTGCGAATTGGAACGGACAGTCTTTATAATGACATCGTTGGCGCGAAGCAGGGTATCCACTGTCTGCAGCATATCCTTTTTCCTGTATCGTTCCACCGCTTCCGCCTTCCTTTCATAAAAAAATCTGACATAAAATATGTCTTGCCTCGATTATGACAATTCCATACTTTATATCAGATTTTTCTGTTTCTCTATTCAGTTTTGACTATCCGGCGGATGTCTCGATCATCCTACACCACCGCCTCCACCACGGTCTTGTCCCCGACTGTGATTGTCTTTACGCCGACTTCTTTCTTTTTGTTAAAGTTAAAACTGAGCATATAACCTTTATCCTTATGATAATAATCCAGATAATCCACAAGCTGCTGTTCGCCGCGTTCGTTGTATTCATCGCCGTGCCAGATCTTCAATTCGACTATGAACTGCTCGCCGAGGTAATCTACTATGACGTCCGTGCGCCTTTCATCTCTCGTCTGTGCTTCGAGATAATAATTGCCACTTCCATTAATAATAGGTTTTAGGTACAGCAGGAAAAACTTTCGACCGTATTTCTCAATAAACTTCATATCCTTCTGGCTGTATATTTCCGTAAAATAGGAAACAAACTTTTCCAGAACCAAATCCATATCCAGTTGATTGTTCTTGATAAATCCGATTCTGTCGCTTCCGCCCTGCGCATAGATGTCGCTGCGAATTGCTTCCTTTGCCATAAACATATTCAGCAGGCACATCTCAAACAAGCGGTTCGCCACCGTCACACGGCCGTTTTCCTCCTTCAAAAACCCAAACATAACGCCAAGGTTTATAGACTTTACTTCCAGACTATGCGGAATCCTTTTCCCGCAATATATGATATCCTCCACTATTTTGTAAAGATCATCGTAAGTATCAAGCTGTTTCACCATGCTCTCAAACAACAGATTACTTCCCTTTAATATCATATCAACCGCTTTATCAATTCCCGCTTTGGACCACGCCTTTTTTGCATCCTCAAATCCGGCGCTTCCCATGATCTTTTCATCGATGCGCTTACAGATCAAAGAGGCGAGCATCGGATAGCCCGAGGTATAGGCATAAATTTCTTCCGCCACAGCCCGTATGTCCATCCCTGTATGATAATCAGCTTCATATTCTGACAGCATCCCCGCAATCTGTTCCGGCGAAAAATTCATGTCAATATCAAAGTCAGCAGCAATGTTCCACGGGCTGTTGTACTGGTGTTCCGATTCGGGGCGAAGTTTCAGCTTCAGGTTTTTAATGCTGTATACCCCGGCAAGGATGACTGAATGAAAAATTGGCTTTCGATCCCGTTTCAGATAGGCACCTCTCAACAATGCAAGAAATTTAACAAACACTTGATTATTTCCCGCACTGTCCACCTCGTCAATAATAAGCACGATTGGGCGGACGCTTTCACTGCACATACGGCTCAGGAGCTTAAACATCTCATCCATTTCTATCTGAGGATTCTGCACAATAAAATCCGACACCATACCATACAGTTTCTGCACTTCCTCATCTTCCCGATTTTCAAGAGCATCACGCAGCATACTTACAAAGGCAAGAGAAAATGTATCCCCACTCTCAAATTTTTCATCCGGCATCTCCTGAAAATCCAGAGAAAACACAAAATAATCTTCCGCCAGATACTCAGCCAAAGCCCGCAAGGTGGTAGTCTTCCCATACTGCCTGCCCTTATTGATGACAAAATAACTCCCATAATCCACATAATCTTCTTTTATCTTTTTCAGTCTGCCATCAAGCTGCACCATATAATGCCACTGGGGCATACAGGAACCCGTTACATTAAATCTGCGTTTCATACCCTTTACCTCCCGCATTGCCTATAACGATATTCTAATATTTTTTCCACGAAATGTAAAGGCATCTGATATAAAGTATGAAATTGTCAAGGTGCATTTTTCAACAAATCATCATAAGAATTAGCCGGGCGTTTCCGCCTGCGTCTTATACTCGTATAAGACCGCTTCGCTCCGTATCGGCTACGGTCCTGGCATATCGGAAAACCGCCGTAAGGCAGCTCAGGTAATGCCGTTTGGGAGCTGCCTTACGGCAGGTTTCCCAGCCCGCTGTATTTTCACACAGCATTTATGTGCAACATACATTTCTGCGATCCGTCCGCCCTGCGGCATCATCCGATAAAACCTTCCATCGGGATGTCCGTAAACATCCCAATTGGGGTTCATTCCCAGAACTGCATGAATCAGCTTGTGTTACATCATTTTCCCTGTTCTTTTTTCTCCGCCTGCAATTTCCTGTACATCTGCTCTATTCTTTTCGCTCCATTCAAAGCGACAGAACTTTGCAAACCGCACTCTCCGCAGATAAATCCCTGCGAAAGTCGCTTTCCCTCCGCCCCGCATGCTGAACAGATACTCCCCGTTCCTTTAGAAGAAATCTCCACAAGGGTAATGCCGTTTGTCTGGCATTTCTGCAAAAGTCTTCTTCTGACATATCCCTGCGGGCTTTCGGCATGTTTCCTGTTTGCCTGCTTATATCCGGGTTTCTTTTTATGGATCGTGACAGGCTTTGTAATAACGATTGTGCCCGGTTTTTCTGTCTCCAGCATTCGGTTGATGCCGGCATTAATATAGGACTCGATCTGTGCCTGTTCCTTCTTTTTCCGGCGATCATACTTAACGCCGCCAAGGTTATTCAGCTCTATGTCCGCCGCTTTTTTCCTGTCTCCTTCAGCAAGGCTTTTTCGGTAGCTGCTTTTCATCCTGCCCCGCTCCCGGTTTTTCTCCATCAGCCAGTCGCTCTTCGCGGAAGCCAATTCTCCAAGTTCTTCCCCGTAAACCCTCCCGGAAGACAGGGTACACATTTCGCGGTATCCTAGATGTACAAAAATGGTATTTTGATAATCATCATGCCGCCGCATTTTCCCATTGACCGGAAGCGCAATTGCGGCATCGCTTTGCCTGATACAGATACGCAGCTGTCTGTCACATGTCCGGCCGTCCTTGAGTGGAAGTCTTATCCTTTTTCTGGGTACTCTTGACACGAGGCATAGCGCTCCGTCCCTGTAGGAATATCCGCCCGGCGACACGCAGAAGCTGTCTGCTGTCCCCGACGGTACAGGCTTAACCAGATATCTTCTGGTCAGTCTGCGCAGAAGGCTGTTCAGGCGTTCCGTGTCAATGTCCAGCCCCTCCGCTTTCTCCGGCACCGGGTAATCCGCCCGGTTCAGGATAGCGGCGTATACCGGATCAAGCCGTAAAACCGTCCGCAGATACAGTCTGTCATCGTCACTCAGATTCTCATTTGCCGAAATCAGGGTACGTATTTTGTTTTTCAGCATCCCCCACATGCCCTTGATATCCGTGACAGCATCCCGCACCGCGAGTTCATAATACACGGAAGGAAGGCCAAGCTGTTCCCGCAGCCCGCAGTGGCGCATCTGTGTCATAATGTCATAGACAAAACCCAGCTGCCCGAGACCTGTAATCCCGGAATACCGCTCATAGACGCTGCGCTTCACCTTCGCGTAATCCTCAGCGATTCCCCACAGAAAATCCATGGTCTCCTGCGGAAGCGTCTCCGTGTACTGCCATGCTATCTTTGTCAAGCAGTTTTCCTTCTGCATATCCTCCCACCAGGTCTGGCAGTCTGTCTGTAGCAATTTCGCAGAACTGGATATTCTGCGAAATCGCCCCAAATGTCTAGGAAATATGGGGCATTTTTTGTCCAATCACCGAATTGACCACAATTAAAATGGGTATGTCTCAGGGGCAGATATTTCAATCCTTACAGGCAAAGTTGGTATGAAGCGTTATTGACCTGACCATTTATTTGACCACAAAAGACTGAGGAAACATATGGAATTCACAAAATATCCGGGTATTTTATGCAGGAAAAGCCGCAAAAGCACGATAAATCGGGATAAAAAGACAATCCTTTTTGGATGATTTAGAAAATTGACAAAAAAGCTTATGCAATATATAATAAATACTGATAAATATATTGCAGTCAATGTGAATGTGTTTTTCGCAGAATATCCAGTTCTGCGAAATTTTTGTGCGTTTTTATGCACTATTCCTAAATTTTCCGCACAAAAAAAGATCACTACCAAAGTAATGATCCCAAAATTCAGCCGAAGCCATATCCATTATTTCGTTCCATTCTGCAACTATCATAAATGTCAAACGGTACTGTTTAGAAGCGTCCGCTACAGCCGCATAATCTCCCCCGCAATCCGCTCCGCGCCTTTACCGTCCGTCACACTGCCAAGGTTCTCCTTCATACGCTCCCGAAGCGCGGCGTCCGCCACCAGCCTTTTCAGCCCCTCGCAGATTTTATCAATGCAGATGTCCCTGTCCTGCGTCATATCCCCGGCAAAAATCATCCGCTCCCCGGCTTCAAAAAATTCCCTGTCATAGCGCTGGTTGTCCGCTGACTGGAAAAATACCGTGGGAACACGCATTGCGCAAAGCTCAAACAGCATGGTTCCCGCTGCGGAAACCGCTGCGTCACAGTCAGCCATCAGCCCTGCCATATCGTGACATGGGCGGTACACTTTCACATTTTCGTAGTTCGCGGCAAACGCTTCAATGGCGTCGCCCTGTGGGTGGTATACACCCACCACCGCATGGAACATAACAGATCTCAGTTCTTCTGTCTGCATGGCACGCTGCAGGATCCCGAGAATGGCATTCTGCGCATCTGAGCCGCCGCTTGACAGGAGCACGGAAAATCCCTTTTTCCCACTCTGCTCGTCTCTGTCTCTAATCTGCTTTACGGAAAATTCCTCCCGCAGGGGCACATAATCCGTTCCCAGGAGCAGTCTGGTCTTACCGCCATAAGTTTCCCTGTAAGGGAACCGGATATGATAGGCATTATAATTGATCAGTACATCCACTGGGAATATATGTTCAAAGCAGTCATCAATACATACCAGTTTCACAAGCGGACAAAGTTCCTCAAAATAGGCGGGCGTTGCCTGATAGGAGTCCACCAGCAGTGTCTTTATTCCGGCAAGCTTTAAAACCTCCCGCAGTACCGGCAATTCCTCCTCCATGTGATCCCACCGCGACTGCAGGCAGACATGCTCCATCCCTGCACGTGCCAGCAGCTCCTCCGCCTGCCCGTCAGCCGTGATAAACAGTACCTGTCCGCCCAGTTTTTTGATCTGCTCAGCTATGGTGATGCACCGCATGATATGACCTGTTGCCACCGTCTCGTTGACGTCAACGCGAATACCGATTACGGGCTGCTCTTCATACAGGGCGAGCACTTCCGCAAGCTGCTCCATATCCCCGGCATCGTAACGCTGATCGATAGGCAGCGCCAGCATATGCTCAAAAATATATGTCCCGTCCCCTTGCAGAAAATCTTTGTTCTCTTCTCCTACAGGCCAAAGAACCGGGGCATAAATGCCGTATCCTGCCAAAAATCTCTGCAGGCTGTCACGTTCCTTCACGTAAACCGGCAGATAGAGCGGCGCATGCGTCTCCTTTTCGGGCAGAATTGCCCAGAGCCTTTTCATACCGCATATATGCTGATAGAGCGCATGATAATTTTCCTCTCTTCTCCGGCGTGCGCCCTCCTCATCCACCCTGGAAAGAATCTCCGCAGATATCCGCGAAATGCGCCGCACACCCTGATAGCAGTCAAGGGCATTCTCCAAATTGCGGTTTCGTTTCAGATACTCCGCCTTTCTCGGAAGCCATCCCGCTGTCAGCGCTCCCCCTGTCCTTCTCTCCTTCTCCTTCAGATACTCCCATTTCTGAACGAGCGGAACCAACCGTTCTCTGGCATATTCCTCTCCCGTTTCCAACACATCCTCTGCCAGTGGAATATCGGATGCCACAAATCCGCCGTCGGGAACCGCGTACCATTTCCGCAGGCTTCCCACAACAAAATCGGCATCCTTCCCCGCCTCTTCCAGATAATAGGACTGGGTCACATCCTCCATCACCAGAACGCCGCTTCTCCTGAGACCTGCAAGTTGTCTGCGCAGCCCCGCACAAGTGTCCGCCCCGTAATATGGGTGAATGAAAATAAGACCCGGATCATGTTCCAGAGCCAGCCTGAAAATCTCCTCACCTGCCGCCTCAAGTTCCCTGTCCACAGGATAAAAGACCAGTTCCCAGCCGCGGTGCAGAAAGGGCAGAAAAACACAGTCGCACATATACGCCGGCAAGAGACACCGTTTCCGAATGTCCGGGCGCTCCCGCTCCAGACTGATCAGTGCCAGCTCGATCGCTTCCCTGCCGGAAGCCGTATAACAGCAATGTTCCTTCCCATACTTATCCACCTGCGAAAGGTGAAGTGTCGATGCCTCCCCGCCTTTTTTTACAGTAGCCGGATTTATCTCAAAGAAACTTCCAATCTCCATAAACAGTCCCCCGCCCGGTATCTACTTCCCCCCACCGTGTCTTCTCATGTTTTTTCTAAAGTTCCGATATGTCCATAAAAGTTTATAGTATACCATAAAAAGCACTGTAGATTTCATCTGCATACGGATCAGTTTTTTCTCCTCCGCATGTGTCCGCTCAAGATAGTATGGATTTTCCTGAAAATTCGGGAAACGGCAGCTCATTTCTTCTCCCAGCCTTTTCACGAAGCGGTATTTTACCCGCTTTACACCCGCCATATAGGTAAACAGCGTATTCACATAGAAAAGCAGCGTAAAGCTGTACTCAAGCTCAGTTCGGTATTTATCAAGAAAATCATGCCGCTCTGCCTCGTCCAGCATCAGCCTTCCCGCTTCACAGCGATCCTCACAGCGTTTCTCCGAAATGGTGTGCACGGTGGATGATCCGTGCTGATAGTAGTAATACAGCGGCTCCTCGATATACTCAAAATGGTTCGCCAGCACCAGATAAGAATTTCCCAGTGCGTTGTCTTCATAAAAGATATGCTCGGGAAACCAGAGTTCATTATCAAGAATCATGGAACGACGAAATATTTTCACCACCAGACTGCCGCCGTCCAGAATCAGGCTCCGCCTCTTCTCATCATCCAGTACGCCTGTCTGACCGGCTTTATTATTATGCACCACCTGTCCCACCTTCATGGAATGTTCAGAAGTCAGGCAATAGTCGCATCCCACGAGATCGGCTCCCGTACTTTTGGCACGTTCGATCAGGCGCTCATACATATCAGGCGTAATCCAGTCGTCGCTGTCAATAAATCCGATCCACTCTCCCTGCGCCGTTTTTAACCCCGCGTTTTTCGCGCCTCCCTGGTGTTTATTTTCTTCCAGATGCAGCGCACGGAATTTTTCGGGAAAGCGTTTTTCATAATTTTTCAGTATGTCCCATGACTCATCCGTGGAACAGTCGTCCACCGCAATGATCTCATAGTCCGCCAGGGTCTGCGCCACAAGCGAATCTAGGCAATACTCCAGTTTTTTCTCCGCCGCCATATTATAGACCGGCACAATGATACTAAGTTGCATCTGATTCTGTCAGCCCCTCCCTTTCAGACCGTCTGCAAAGCGGGAACCATTTCCGAAACCATACCCTGTACAGGCAGTACAAAACCGTCAGCGCAGACACCACATCCGCAATTATAAATCCCGGCACCGGTCCGTAACGGACATAAATCCTATGTTCTGCGCCGTCTCCGTCTACAAAAATCCGCATCCTGCCGCCATTTCCCTGCTCGATCCGCACAGGCTGCCCCAGTTCGTTCACCGCCCGGTATCCCAGATAATTCTGCACTGGCAGTTCAATATAAGCATCATCGGACCGCGCTATATAAGATACAGCCGCCTTTGTTCCCTCTTTCCTGAAATCATAAACAGATACAGAGGAAATATCGGATATAACCACGCTTCCGGTCAGTCTGTCCTCCGTCGCTCCCATCAGCCGCCATTCGTGCGGATAGAATAGTCCCACACTGGCGCCAAGCTTCGTCTCATGCCCTTTGGACGCTGCAGATTCCGCATTTTTGTAGGGCACATGATTGTTGTCGGCGGGTACCGATACAATAACCAGAAGGTTAAGGCTGACCAGCATTGCAAAAATAAGATTCCGATAAGGCTTCAATAGTTCCGACCGTGCAAGACCAGCCGCTCCCACAAATAGAAAACACGCGGATGCCGGTCCCAGAAACCGCCATGGAAACTGCAGCATGGTAGCTATATTCTCAAAAAAAGCATTTTTCATAAGCGCCCTGCTCGGGAAATAACCCGTTGCCAGAAAAACGAATATGCCGCCGAGCGTTAACAGGTAAAGCATAAAGCCATCAGCTCCGCTCACCTTCCCGCGCCTTTCGCATAACAGGTACACGATTCCGATTCCCAGACAGCCCAGGAGCGCAAGCCCCAGCGAAAAATACTGCTTATTGTAAAGACTTAATGTCTGGGTCATGTTGGAGAGGTTGATTGACTGCTCAAAGTAACCGCTCCACCGCAGAACATCTTTGTCCAAATTTTCTTTAAAATAATAATACAGGAAAGGAACCACATACCATGCGTTTAGCAGCACGGTAAGTCCCGCCGCCTTCAAAAGTTCCGTGTAACGCCGTTCCCGTGCGATACGCACGCAGTATAAAAGCGCAGTGATGACACAGACTGCCGCCACATAAGCCACACTCAGAATATGGCTCTGCAGCGCGCCGGTGAATCCGATCACGAGATAATGCCATTTTTTTCGGTCTCCCATAACGATATGATAAAGCCCCGCAATCACCATCGGCCAGAAAACCAAAGCAAGCGTTTCTCCCAGATCACCTCTGGAAAAAATATTGGTGAAACGGTACGGCATCAGCGTGTAGAGAACAACCGAAAGAATGACGCTCCGCCTGGATTTCACCATAGACTTTACCGCCACATAGGCACATACCGCCGAACCTAAATTGGACAAAAAAATCAGCGTCTTATAGGAGAAAGCCAGCGACACCCCGCACAGCCGCATAAAAGCGCCTATGTACAAAAACAGATAAGGGTACATGGCATTCATATAGCCGTTATTCTGCAGCCCCTCGGGCAGAATATTGACAGGAATGACCTGCCCGTCCAGAATACCGTCTTTCAGCCCTTCCAGCCTTGCCAGATGATAGCAGAGATCATCCGCGTTATAGAGATAGGTCTGCATCATCGGCGTGGTGGCAAGGAGCGCCACCCCTAAAATGACGGCGTAATCTACCAGCTTCTCCTGCGACAGTCTTTTTCCGCTCCTCACATACAGCCACGCCGCAAGGTGCAGAAGCAGAAACACCCCGATCAGGAAATAGGTATCCGTATAAAAAAGAGTATACGGTGCAAGAGAAAGTCTTTTCACCGTAAGAGCGCCATCCCCCCCGTAATTGATGCGAAGCTGCAACGCTTTCGCATCCTTGGAGAGGGCAAAATCCACCGTGAGTTCCTTCTCCCAGTAATTGAGCTGCCATGCCGCAATCTTGTCCCCCTGCTCCCACAGTTCCAGTACATTGCCATTTTTATCCGCGCTGTAATTCAACGTGGCTCTGTAGCTTCCTTTGTTCATAACGTAGCTAGGCGTGTTTGCCACCGCACCGCTTCTTGCTACAGACTCCTGCAATACAAGTGCGTTTTCCGAATCAATCAGCCCCACAGAGTGCTGCAGGTCAATCCCGCTGTAAACGATAGGCTGCTTTCCTTCATCCCCCGTCCACACAAGCACAATCAGTGATACTGCCAACACCGCATATAAAATTTTTACTTTCAGGGATATTTCTTCGGTCATTTCCGTCTTTGTTCCTTTATTCTTCCGTTAAGATACCCGTGTCATCTATACTGTTGCAATTTTCTATACACGGTAAAAAGTCACGATCTTCTTCACCGCCTCGACCACACTCTCCACATCCCCGTCACTCATCGCATAGTAGAGCGGCAGAGAGATAATTTCTTCATAAAGCTTTTCCGCATTAGGGCAGAGTCCCCGCTGATAACCCAATTTTTCATAATATGGGAAATAGTAAGTCGGTATGTAGTGCACGTTGCAGCATACATTTTCCGCCGCCAGCGCCTCAAAAAACTGTTTCCTGTCAATCCTTAATCTTTCCGGCACAATACGCAGAATATACAGATGCCTCGTGGTGTCTGATTCTGGTATCTCCCGCTGGACGAAAAGCTCCGGCATTGCGTAAAACGCCTCATTATAACGTTTCACGATCTCTTTTCTGCGGCGGCTGAACATAGGCAGCTTATCGAGCTGACTGATAATCAGCGCCGCCTGCATGTCCGTTATACGGTAATTATAGCCAAGGGCAATCTGCTCATAATACCACGCTCCGTCCGATTCATGTTCCATCAGGCGCTCGTCTCTCGTGATGCCGTGGGCACGGTATAAAAGCAGTTTTTTATAATAGGTTTCGTCGTTTGTCAACACTGCGCCGCCCTCGCCGCCCGTCACTGTCTTGACCGGATGGAAGCTGAGCGTGGTCATATCAGAAAGGGAACCGTTGGGCTGCCCCTTATATTTCGTGCCGATCACATGGGCGCCGTCCTCAATTAAAACCAGCCCGTGCTTTTTACAGATGTCACGAATCGGATCAAACGCCACAGACTGACCCGTATAGTCAACCGCCACCACTGCTTTTGTCGCCGGTGTGATAGCCGCCTCCACTTTCTCCGGGTCAATATTGTAAGTCTCGGGATCAATATCCGCAAAAACAGGTCTTGCCCCACAGTAGAGCGCGCAGTTCGCCGAAGCCGCGAACGTGATGGGCGTGGTGATGACCTCGTCTCCTTCTTTCACACCTGCGGCAAGCGCCGCCATATGCAGCGCCGCCGTACCATTGGCGCAGACCACCGCATGCTCCGCTCCCGTCAGCGCGCAAAGCTTTTTTTCCAGTTCTGCGATCTTCGGTCCGCACGTCAGATAATCGCTTTTCATGACGTCGACCACCGCCTGAATATCCGCTTCGTCTATATACTGGTGCCCATAGTAAATGGGCGTCTCCCTGACGGGTCTGCCACCTTCTATCGCCGGTTTTTCCATGATCGCATATTCCTCCGTAAATCAAAGTCACTGTGGAGAAAGGACACGTATTTCCACACATGTCCTTCTTCTATGTTTTCGTTTTATTTTTCCAGCTCTACGTCCTTTAACAGCGTGCGTATTTCCTCTACGCCGATCCACTCGGTATTGTTGTCGGAACTGTAGTGAAAGCCTTCCTCGACCTTCCTGCCGGAAAGATCGGGCTGCTGCCTGTTATTCCACGTCATCTGCGGATAGACAATAAAATGTCTGTCATATTCGTAGGTGGTCGCTGAATCCTCCGTTGTCACCATGATCTCATGCAGTTTCTCCCCAGGTCTTATGCCGGTTTCCTTCATCTTGCATCCAGGCAGCATCGCCTCCGCCAGATCCGTGATCTTAAAGGAAGGAATCTTGCTGATAAAGGTCTCCCCGCCGTTTGCCTCCGCCAGCGCCTTAATCACCAGCTCCACACCCTGCGTCAGACTGATCCAGAACCGGGTCATACGCAAATCCGTAATGGGCAGCTCCGTCGCACCTTCCTGAATCAACTTGTGGAAAAGGGGAATGACAGACCCCCTGCTGCCCGCCACGTTTCCATATCTCACGATAGAGAAATTGATATCCTTCGTCCCCACGTAAGCGTTCGCCGCCACAAAAAGCTTGTCCGAGACAAGCTTCGTCCCACCGTAAAGATTGACCGGGTTCACCGCCTTGTCCGTGGACAGCGCAACCACCTTGCGGACCCCCGTATCCAGCGCCGCGTCAATCACGTTCATGGCGCCGTGGATGTTGGTCTTAATCGCCTCGTTGGGATTATACTCACATGCGGGTACCTGCTTTAACGCCGCCGCGTGAACGATATAATCCACGCCCTCGCAAGCGCGTTTCAGACGTTCCACGTCGCGCACATCACCGATAAAAAACCTAAGCTTTTCCTCATACTCCCTGAACTCGTTTGCCATCATCCACTGTTTAAACTCATCCCTCGAATAGATGATAATTTTCTTCGGTTCATAGTTTGTCAACACGTATTTCGTAAAGCATTTTCCGAAAGAACCCGTTCCCCCGGTTATCAGTATGGTCTTATCCTTTAGCATAAATCTCCTTCCCTCTCACACGATGCCAAGCTCCCGGAACGCCTTCTCATACGGCGCCCTGCAAAGCCCTTTTTCTGTAATAATCCCGGTAATCAGCGAGTGGTCCGTCACGTCGAAAGCGGGATTATAAACCTTGACGCCTTCCGGCGCCATCCGCTCCTTGTACCACATCTCCGTGACCTCCGACGCCGCCCGCTCTTCGATGGGAATCTGACTCCCCGTCTCAAGCGACATGTCTATGGTGGAACTGGGCGCGCATACATAGAATGGAATCCCGTAATGCTTCGCCAGCACAGCCACCCCTGAGGTACCGATTTTGTTGGCGGTATCTCCATTTGCCGCCACCCGGTCGCATCCAACAAAGACCAGATTCACAAGACCGCTCTTCATCACGGTGGACGCCATATTGTCACAGATCAGAGTCGTGTCAATCCCCGCGCCGTGCAGCTCGAAGGCTGTCAGTCTTGCGCCCTGCAAAAGCGGTCTCGTCTCGTCACAGTATACCCGGAAATCCGTCATTCCATGCTCCAGCGCCACATACATGGGCGCCGTTGCCGTACCGTATTTCGCCGTTGCCAGCGTCCCCGCGTTACAGTGAGTGAGAATCCCGTCCCCCGGCTTGAGCAGCCCGAAACCAATCTCACCAATGCTGCGGCTGATCGCCACATCTTCATCCCGGATCGCCTGCGCCTCCGCAAAAAGACACTCCTTGATCTCCTCCACCGGTTTATCCGCATGCGCAAGCAGCGTGCGTTCCATCCGATCAAGCGCCCAGAACAGATTCACCGCCGTTGGGCGCGAAGATGCCAGATATTTTTTCTGCTCCCTGAAAGCTGACAGAAAAGCCTCATAATCCCGCGTTTCAATGCGGGATGCAGTAAGTGCAATCCCGTACGCTGCGCAGACACCGATCGCCGGCGCGCCCCGGACACGCAAAAAACGAATCGCCTCAAAGATATCTTCTAATTTCTCTACCCGCAAAACTTTCACGGTGCCCGGCAAAAGCGTCTGATCCAGTATTTCCAGACAGCTTCTGTCCTCTGAAAGAAGAACTGTGTCTAATTGTAATGCATCCATATCGTATCTCCAGATCATTATTTTTCACGCAACACATTTATTATAGGCAGTTTCCGATGGGCTGTCAAATGCCCTTTTTCACGGCTGCACCGCACTGTTCCACGCGCCCCCGTCACCGCAGTAATACCACTCCGTGCAAAATTTATGCGAATACTGCAGATGACCCTCCGACAGGTTCCCGTTCCCGGAAGGAATCCGCATACACTGCGCCTCCTCGTCCTTCACGTCTTCGTAACGGGGCGTATATACCACCACCGCATCCGCCTCCGCAATCGCCGGCTCCGTAATCGCATCCTCGCTTGCCGCACTGGCAAAATACACTCTGTCGTACTCCATCAGTTCATCCGCCACCGCCCAGATACACCACTCCTCACCAGGCTTGTAAATATAGACTGCAGGAATGTGCGCCGCCGTCTGTTCTCTGGCAAGCGCAACCGCTTCTGCCGCCTCCTGATAGAGAAATTCCACATCCGCCCGCACAAAGCTGAGCGCAACGACGGCAAGGCAGAACGCTGCCGCCACCCCGGTCCTCCTTTTTTCCCGCCAGCCGGTGCAGACAGGCGGAACAGCTTCCGTATCGCGCCTCTTCTCTTTTACATAACGCGTACCCGCCTGTCTAACAACCTTTACCGCACCCAGAAACAAAAGCAATGCCGCAATCCCGTAAACCGGAAGCTGGTAGCGGTTGGAAGTTCCCCCTAGAAGAAGTGCGGTCTTGGACACCGTCAGAAAATAACCTGCCGCCGCAAATAGCAGCATATAGAACGATGCGCCATGGGAAGCCGTCTCCTCCGCAGGCTGCCGGCTCTGCGCATTTCTCGTCTTCTCTGCGCTCTCTCTCCATCTGAGTCCTGCGCGTTTTCTTTCCCCTCGCCCGTTCTGCAGCCGCATCGTCACTGCCCCTGCCGCGAGAAACAAAAGCATCAGGCCGAGCAGGCCGCCAAACACGTATCGGTTCATCAGGTCCCAGAAAAATTGAAGCCTCTCAAAGGTATTGGAAAGATTGAAAAAATTCTCCGTCGCCTGCGCACCCCGCTGCCCTTTGAACATCTGCCCCGGAAACGACGGATAGGTCAGATACGCCAGCACAAACGCCACTCCCTGAAAAATGCCGTACCGCAGGCAATTCCAAATATTCCTGTCCCGCAACATTAGCCAGACACAAAAAGCAATCGCCAGAAAGAACAGAAAAATGAAGTAATAATACTGCGTCAGAAACCCAACATAGGTCACCGCCGCCATAGCGAGGAAGGTTTTGCCTGTCACTCTGCCGCCCTCCTCTTCCCGAACCATCACACGCACATGTAAAATGGCAGTAAGCAGCACGAATGTGGTAAGCATTTCATACATTCGGATAAACACAACCCCGCTCATGGATGCCGGGCTGAATCCATAGACAAACGTCACGAAAAACGGCAGCCTCTCGTCCCTTCCCGCCGCCAAATATGACAAATATGTCAGTAAAATCAGGTTGATACCGTGAAAAAAAAGATTGACCGACAGCCCGGTCCATTTAGAAAATACGCCCGGCACAAAGGAAGCCACCGTATGAAACACCCAGTAATACATCGGCGGATGCACATCCCACGACTGCACCTGCTTTACCAGACCATACTGAAACCGTTCTCCTGGAAGTACCACAAACTCATTGCGGTATTCATCCCGCTCCATCCACTTCCCGTCCTCCACGTAAAAGCCGTTGGTGCGCGCCGTGGAATAGTAGGTGTAAAACTCGTCCTCATGAAAGCCCTGCTTCTGCGTACAGAACCAGAAAGCCGTCGCCATCTGCAGGAGCCAGAGCACGGTAAAGCACACAACATATTTTGTTTTCTTCCCGCTGCTCTTTCGTTCAGCCATGCCTGGTCTTTTCCCTCAACTTCATTTTTCCTGCGTGCACGCCCCTGACCGTCCGCGGCGCAGCCGTAAGCAGCATCAGGTACGCTTTATTCTTCCTCGTCAGATAGGGGTTTTTTACGGTATCACCCACATGCCGCCGCAAATACTTTTTCACGTTCTTATAAAAAGCGTTATCCCCTTTCATCTGGGAAACCGGCACATGCAGCATATATTCCAGTCTCTGATAGAGATTAAACCGCACCGCATATTCATGCAACGCGGGATATTTTCGGTCCACCAGTTTCTGCACCATATCCGCGTTTTCCACGATATCCAGAAACACCCGGGAGAAGCTGTCCTTCGTCCGCTTTCTCGTGGTGCTCTCCTGTCTGCAGACCACATGATACCCCTGTTTAGGCAGAATGCATATGCCCGGAATCTCCTGCAGAATATCCAGAAGCAGCCGGAAGTCCTCGTTTAGTTCCCCTTCCGGGAACCGATGCCCGGAAAAGATTTCCCGCGGAAACAGCTTTGTGCAGAAAGAGCTGTCCCCCCTGTGCATGAGAAGTTCTTTTATAAAAGCTTCCGAATCACAGAACCGCTCTTTTTCCGGCGGCGTACAGACGTCCGGCAGACGCCCCCCATCCTCGTCCACCTCGTCACGCGAAATCTGCGCCACGCGATACTTTCCCACTTCAAGTGCACGTGCCAGTTCCTCGTACACATAAGAATCTATATAATCGTCGCTGTCCACAAACCCGATATAGTCCCCGGACGCTATGGAAAGCCCCACATTTCTGGCGGAAGAAGCGCCGCCGTTTTCTTTATGGCGCACGAAAATGCGCGCATCCTCCGACGCGAGACGCTCACAGAGCTCCCCTGTACCGTCCGTGGAACCGTCGTCAATCAAAAGGATCTCCAGATTTTCGTATGTCTGGGCACAGAGAGATCGCACACATCTTTCCAGACAGTTTATGGAATTGTACACCGGCACAATCACGCTGATTTTTTTCGTCTCCATCTGCTCCTTCCCGTCCATTCTCCATGCTCTTCCTTCCGGCCATTCCTTCTCAATCGGCGTCCACGCGCGCAGCATTCACTCATGTCTGTTTCGCAATCACAGACCGGGTATGGCACAGTTATATCATCGCCCGCGGGAAACATCTGCAGGCGAATATTTCCCCGGTCTGATTATGGGAGCCTCGCTAAGCGGCCCTTCCTCCTCCGGGCAGAGCCTTCCCTGCCGCATCCCTTCCACAAACCGCAAAAGAGCGGCTGCCGCGCGTTCCGCGTTCCACACATCCCGGATCGTCTCATAGGCGGCGCGCCCCATGCCCCGCCGTTCCTCCCAGTTTTCGAAAAGATCCAGCACGAGCGCTTCCATTTTCTCGTAGCGCCCGCCGGGATAAAGCAGACCGTTCTCTCCGTGACGGATCAGATAGGGAGCCGCGCCCACGCGGGCGTCAACCACCTCCACACAGCCGCTGTTCATGCCCTCGTTCACCACCGCGCCCCAGCCCTCCAGATAATTGCTGGTAAAGAGGTGAATGTGGCATTTCTCCATCACATCCCGTACCTCGTCCGGTCTCGTATATCCGTAAAACACGAAATCATCCGAAAGCCCTTCTCGTTCCACCTCTTCTTTTATCGCCTCTTCCAGCTCGCCGCTCCCCAGCATATGCATACGGTAAGCATAGCCTTTCTTTCGCAGCGTCCTGCCGAGCCGCACCGCGTATTCGGGATGCTTTAACGGAATAAACCGTCCCGCCCACACAATCTGCAGCGGTCCTTCCTTCATCTTCATTGCCGCGAAAGTCCCGTCGTCATAAGTCCGCAGTTCGGTAAAATAGCCCCACTTAAACAGTTTACCCGGATACGCCCCGATCAGATGAAAGTCCGACGCCGTATACGCGCCAGCGCAGAGCATACAGATATTCTGCCCCCGGTATCTGATATGTTCCCTGTACTTCGCCATAAGCCCCCTCGGGGAGACCGCTTTCCACTGTCCTTCCCGATAAAGCCGCTCACTCACCCGAAGCGTCGTCTTTCCCGACCGCAGCCTCGGCGTCACGATATCTTCCCTGCCGGTCCAGCCGAAGAGCACCACATCGCTCTCCATAATCCGCTTCAGGCACTCGTACTCGTCCCTGTAAAGACACATGACATAAGGTATTTCATCCACATCAACGCTCCACCCCATCTCCACGCGCTCCGCCTCCATGGGCATGGTCTGAATAAACACAAACCCCTTCCCCAGCCGCCTGTAAAGTGCCTCGCAGAGGGGGAGTTGATGATGGTTGATGTAGTTTGACACAAATGCGAATGTCATATTACTTCCTCCCACGGAGAATGCCCCTCATAAATCACCCCAGCATCTCCCGGTAAATATGCATCAGCCGGTAATAATTCTGATCCGCGTCATGGTTCACACGCGCATGCTTTCTGGCATTGTCAGAAAGCCTGTCCACAATCGCTTCCTTGGTGAACACCTCGATAATGCTGTCCGCCAGCGCATCCACATCCCCGGGCGGATAGAGAAAACCGTCCCCGCCGTCCGTCAGGATATTATGTATGCCGCCCACATTCGCCGCCACACAGGGTACACCCAGAAGCATCGCCTCCCCCACGGAATTAGGAGAATTTTCAAGCACCGAAGGGCAGACGAAAACCTGACAGCTCAGATACTGTTTCTTCATCTCCTCCGCGTCAATCCGCCCGAGCATATTAATTTTTTCCTCAAGATTGTTTTCATGGATCAGCTTTTTTAAATATCTGCCATACGCGGGCAGTTTCAGCGCGTCCTTCCACGTCTCCGCTTTCAGGATATCGGCTCCCGCCACATAAATCTCCGTATCAGGAAACTGCTCCAGAATCTTGGGCATTGCCTGCAGGAGATAGTGGAATCCTTTCAGCGGATAATCTCCCTGGCTTAAGAAAATGCGGTGTGTCTGGCAGTTATACTTACTCCATCTGTCACGGTAAAACACGCTGCGCAGCGTTTCATTCAAAAAGTGATACTTCGCGTTCGGATTAATTTTTTCCGTCTCCGCCCGGTCAAAATCCGTGCGTCCCGCTATATGCCCCGTCCGTTGAATCGCCTCAATTTCAAACTCGCCGCGCTTCTCAAACTTTTTCTGCTGCTGGCGGATACTGTCCTTTCTGACCCTGTCACGAAACGTACTCTGCCTCTGTACTTTCACAGGCAGATCCGCCATATATACCTTCGCGATCGCGGAGACAAGCCCCTGAATGCCGATCAGTGTCCTCTCCGGCTGGCCAAACACTTTTATAGACGCCAACGCATGGGGAAACTCCGTCCCGAACACATGCAGAATATCCGGCTGAAAATCATTGATAATCAGCTCAAAATTTTTTTCCAGTTCAAAATCATAACGCTCCGGCGCAGCCAGATCCTCCACAAAACCGTAACAGTGGCAGGAAATGTTTTCCCCCAGGGGCATCATTCGGTCAAAATTCCCAAGCGACTCTTCTACGGGGAACGCAATGCCAAGTTCGATGCGGTTTCTCTCCTGTTCCATCACCACCCGGTCAAGCAGCCCGGAAAGCCACCCTTCCCTGTTGCTGCAGGGAAGATTTAGTCTTTTGGCAATCGCCGGCAGCATAATATTACACACCCATAATACCTTCATCTGTACCTCTCCCTTCACACCAGCATACTCTTCCATATGCCACTATCTTTTGTCAGTCGCTTTATATAAGATTTCTGATCTGGTACATCTTTCTTTTTATCGCCTGATAAATCCCCGCCGTCTTCTCATGGGAAGCCAGATAAGTCCGAAGCGGCGCAAGCGTCAAAAGCATAATCAGTCTGTATTTTAAAATCCGTTCGCGGCTCATATATTTTTTCACAATATGTGCATGTTCCGCGGCAGACCGCCTTCTGTTCTCCCCGCTTTCCGAAAATCCCTCCCCCTCATAGGATGCCACGTTGATCGGCATATAAACCGTGACGGCGCGTGCCTTGTAATAGCACCATAAAAAATGATCGTAATCCGCGCGGACTTTATAACACGTCCGAAAGCCCCTCTTCACAAGAAGCCGTCTGTCATAAAAACATGCCTGATGACAGGGCACATTGCGGAAACAGGCAAAATCATCAATCACGGGGTTTGACATCACATGCGCCCCCGTGGCACGCTCCATGATATTGCCGTAGAAAATCATCGGTCGCGGGCGTTTTTTTTCTGCTCCCCGGCTGTCCGTCTCACCATTCCCATGCTCCCGCTTTCCATGCTCTGTTCGACGGGCATCCCTGCCGCTGTTCCCTGCAATCTCCCGCTTTACCTTTGCAAGCACTTCTTCATCGGCAAAATAATCGCCACAGTTTAAGAAAAAAAGATATTTCCCCGCAGCGTGGGAAACCGCCCGGTTCATAGCGTCGTAAATGCCCTCGTCCCGCTCGCGAAAAAGTCTTAAGTCCGCAGCAGCAGACAGCCGCTCCACCGAGCCGTCCGCGGAAAGCCCGTCCTGCACGATAATTTCATAATCGTCCTCTGTCTGTCTTCGGATGCTTGCAATCGTCTTCTCCAATTTTTCGCCCGCGTTATAGCAGACGACTATGATGCTGAAAGTCATATTAATTAACCTCTGATAGTATATTAACCATCTCGTGAAAGAAAAATGTCTTATAGGGCAGGATCAGTACGCCGTCATTCGCGCCTTTTTTCAAATACATGGCAAAATACGCCACCGCCGCCAGAAGGATTCCCACCCGGAAAAGTCTGCGCCATTTTTTATCCGGCACCGCTTTTAAAAGCATGGGCAGAAACAAAATCTGACTCACCATCAGGTAATAGCCGATCCGCGAAATAATAGGCAGGAAGGAGCAGAATACATAGAGGACAAGCGCCCCCAGATTCAAATACGTGTAAAACCGGAAACGTCGGTTCCACGCCGCCTCCTCTATATTCATGCCGGCTTTTTCGCCGTTTATGCCTGCTTCGTTCCCTCCTTCCTCCGAAATCCCATCAGGTATCGCGCTTCCCTTTGCGGTCTCTGCGTTGCTTCTATCTCTCTCTTTCCGCCGCATCAGATACACGATCCCCGCAAAACCCAGAACCGCCGCACAGCGCAAAATACTGATATAGCTTGTGCCACCCTCCAGATACTCCGTATCCTCATAAGTCGGATACAGAAAAACCACAAGTTTCAGATAAAAATCCTGCAGGAACAAAAAAGTGGTGCAAAAAGCGGCCGCCATGGCAAGCTGCCATTTTTTCCATGACAGCGACGCCAGAAAATAGAGCGGTATTACGACCAGAAGCGACTTGTGGAAAGTCGCGCCCAGAAGCACCAGAACCACAAATCTGCCCCACTGTCTCCGCAGCACAAATTTCATGGAGTAAAGCGCCAGCGCCAGCGCCAGATAATAGCGCACCGTGCTGAATGTCTGGAAATAATAGCCCAGCGTCATAAAAAGGAAAAACGTCATCCCAAATTCATCGCTCTGCTCATACATTGCCAACAGGAAAAACAGCACGGTCACAAACGAATAGAACGCAAATACCAGCAGAAAATTTTCATAGCCCGACAAACCGTATATCAGTTTGACCAGAAGATTAAATCCGATCTCCGTAGGCACATAAGCATCGCAGTTGACCAGATGCATGAACTCCACATACTTTGCGTAGTCATTGCCCACATTGAGTCTGCACGCGGAGAGCAAAAACAAAATCAGAAATATTGCCGTCAGACAGACGCGGTTACAGAGCTGCTGCCTTGTAATCGTATGGGATTGTCTTTCCGGGTGGTTGTCCACCAGACTTGCCAGAAGCGCCGTGACAACCGCAATCGTGATATACAAAATCATCTGCCGCGCGCCTCCCGCACGCCCGCTCGCATCATGCGAAACGCCTTGCCGACCGAAATTTTCCGGCACATGGTTTTCCTGTGCACCCACAAAAACCGCAGGGAAAGCGGCAGCGCCAGTTTCCCGTAGAGATAATGATAGAGCACACCCCTGTCATGGAAGAACTTTTCATGGTAACCCGAAAACCACGTGGACTCCCGTTCCTGTTCCCTGCCGATACATGCGGTATGCGCATAAATCCGAAGCCCCGCTTTCAGGCAGTCCCGCAAAAACAGGCTGTCCTCCCCGTTGCTGTACTTCGCGCCGCCGCCGAAAAGCAGAGAATACTGCACGTTCGCCCTTCGCAGCGCGGAAAGCCTGGCCGAAATGCTGTACGCCGGATATCTGCCGTAATTGCGGTAAGTAATCCGTCGTATCTCCCGGTTCCAGTAAGTTCTGCGGGAAGGCGCAACCTCCACATTAAAGAGAACCATGTCAGCGTCGGGAAGAGCCTTGTAGGCATCGCGGATTTTCTCCGCATAATCCGGCGTCAGTCTGATATCCTCGTCGGAAAAAAGCACCACATCCCCGGACGCGTGCAAAAGCGCAGTATTGCGGCTCAAGCCCACACCCCGCTCCGGCATGGAAAAACATTTCACCCTCCCGCCCTGTACCGTGACCGTCTCATAATCATAATGGTCGCACTGGTTTACAAGCACCGCATCCGTAGCAATATGCATTTGTGAGATAAGCTCCGCGGCATTTTTGTTAACCGCCGAGACCAGAACCTCAAGTTTTATTTTTCCCATAATATCTCCGCAAAAACCGTTCGTCTGCATCCCTGACCGCCACACCGCACAGCGCGCAGTCCTGCACCTCTAGCTGTCCAATCACATAAGACACAAATGCGCCGTGTACCTTTCCATAAGGCAGGGACAGGACCACACCTCCCGCCCTCCGCATATTGTGAAGCTCTTCCTCGGAAAAAGATGCGTCCCCATCCGATTCGTAAATCTGAATATCTCCAATTTTTCCCCGCAAGTAGGCAAGATTTTTTTCATAATCCTGTTTCAGCGTTTCCACACCCGAAGCGTAACCGACAAATGACGCATCCGTCACTTTTTTGACATCCCCCGCCACAAAAACGCGGTCGTCCGTCACATAATAAAGCGAGAATCCCAGAAGACTGAGAAGCAGCCCAAGAAACGCCCCAAGAAACGCCGCCTGCGCCATCCGATTGTCCGCCACCACAAGTTTCGCCTCTGTCTTCTGAATCGCGTGAATTTCCAAAAACTCCTTCGCCTGCCCGCCATACGTCTCAAGCGCCTGTACCGCCGCCCCGAGAATCGCATCCGTGCGCTCCGCCCCGTTGGTTGTCACCGTGATCGTCAAAAGCCGGATGTCCGAGAGAATCTCTGCTTTTATGGCAGCCGCCGCCTCCTCCCGCGTATAATCCGCGGAAAGATTTGCCAGCGTCAGTTCCATAATCGGGTCAGCCGCCATCAGGTCGTTCCACGTATAGCCATTGTACGCCTGATACACTTCCCCCGTCTCATCCGCCGCAAAATCCAGATACACCTTCGCGTAAGCCTCATATTCCCGCTCCGACTCCGGCACAGTCCGCACCACCGCATACACGATCAACCCAAGCAGAGCACCGCCAGCCGCCGCCCCAAGAATCAAGGGCAGCTTCCCCAGCAGGCACAGCATATACTTTCTTATATCCATTCCCTCGTCGGCATAGTGCCTATCCTTCATAACGTAAATCCTTCCACTCTGCTCATATACAGTCGCCAGCCTCCGGCGCGTCGCTGTTTCACCATAACCTGCCGCCCGCGTGTCGCTATTTTCTACTTCATCGCCGTCGTCTGGTTCTCCTCAACCCCCTCCGTACTCTCCGGCTTTATCAGAATCTTTAACGTCAACAGCATCAGCTTCAGATCCAGCCACACAGAATACTGCTCAATATACGTCAGGTCAAGTTTCAGCTTATCGTAGGGCGTCGTATTGTATTTCCCGTAGACCTGCGCATAACCGGCAAGCCCCGCTTTCACCTTCATGCGGAGCGCAAACTCCGGCATCTCCTTCATATAATCGTCTATAATATTCGGCCGCTCGGGTCTCGGTCCTATAAAGGACATCTCGCCTTTCAGAATATTAAAAAGCTGCGGCAGTTCATCAATTCTCGTGGCACGGATAAACTTTCCGATCGGCGTAATGCGTGGATCATTCTTTGACGCCAGCCTTGCCACGCCATCCTTCTCCGCATTCTCCTCCATACTCCTGAACTTTAAAATATAAAACTCTTTTCTGTCACGGGTACAGCGGATCTGCTTATAAAAAACGGGACCGCCGTCGTAAAGCTTGATCGCCGCCGCCGTAATCAGCATAAAGGGAGAGGCGATCACCAGAAGCAGTATTGAACAGACCAGATCGATCAGCCGCTTCACGATCCGCTGTTCCACCTTAAGGGAATACTCCCTCGTCAGATAAATGGGTGTATCAAACAGGTGAAGCTGGTCCGCGCCCTTGATGAGCACATCGGATATCTTCGGCATCGTGTACACCCGCACCGACTGGCTGTAGCAGTATTTTAACAGGGCGTTCCTGTCCGCCGCTGAAATATCCCACAGCACCACCGCGCCGTAACCGTTTTCAATCTCCGCCTTCACCGCCTCCATGCCTTCGGAAATACTCAGGCATTTTCTGATCTGATACTTATCCTTCCTCGTCTCAAACTTTCTCACGATATCGTCAATAGGACGTTCCCCGTGTACGATCAAAATCTCTCTCGGGGGAAAAGCCTTGTAATAGCAGACATTGCAGAAGAACACCCACACGCCCGCAAGCGCCGTCTGAATCAGCATTGTCCAGACAATGGGACGCACGTCCACAACCCAGTTCGCCATCAGTGAAATCTGAAAATAGGAAATCACATTGACAAACAGCAGGGAAAACAATTCCGAGATGAACACATCGACAGGTTTCAGATAGCCGATCTTCAGTGCGCCGTATGTATTCGCAAAGAAAAACAGCAGCACAAAATAAATTAAAAGTATCAGCACATGTCCCTTGAAATAAAACCGAAAATTCCTGTGCATTCTCAGGAACGGGTAGTACGCCTCCAGCCAGAAGAAAGCATAAACTGCTGTCTGGAAAATCAGCCCGATAAATGAAAGCTGTAAAATGATCAGTCTTTTTATGGTTTCCACTTTTTTCATGGTCTTATATCCGCCTCATTGTCGCTCTGTACGCCCAGAACACAAAATAGAACGCGCTGGCGAAAACAGAGAGTTTCTCCTGTCCGCGGTACAGATTCCAGATCCGTTTCACCGCCTTAAATTTATTGGAAGACAGAGACCCCGCCGGTCTTCTGTAGACCGCAAGCACCTCGTCAAGCCCGTACGCCGTATACCCTGCACGCAGAACCTGCCACCATGTCGCCGTATCCTCGCTCTCCACCCGCGGCATCCGCATCAGTTCATCCGGTACAATATTCCGGTCAAACACAACGGTAGTCGTAAAAATAACCGTCCGGGACAGTGCCTTTTTGTACGTCAAGACCTCTGGCACATGCACAACCCTGCCTGTAGGTCTTGCCTCCTCATCGCCAAACTCATAGGCGGAAAACAAAAAGCCCGCCTGCTTTTCCTTTATAAAGACAAGCTGTTTTCTGAGCTTGTCCGGGACCCAGATATCGTCCGCATCCAGAAACGCAATATACTGCCCGCCAGCCAGATCCATTCCTGTATTGCGTGCCGCAGCAGCGCCCTCATTTTTATTCTTACAGATCAGGAACACCTCTTTTCCTTCCCCGCACAGATATTCCTCAATATGCCTTACATTTTCCAATACCGCATCCGACGGACGGTGCTCATATGCGGAGAGCGCCTTTTCAACCGCCTCCACGCTTCCATCCCCGGAACAGTCGTCCACCAGCAGAAGTTCCCATCTGCAGTACGTCTGCGAAAACACCATCTCAATGGTATCCGCGATATATGCCGCCGCCCGGTACATTGGCACGATGATACTGACCAGCCCGCCTATTTTATCTCTCAAGTTCCTGTCCCTCGACCTCTTCCCTGACCAGATAGATCGGTCTTCTCTTCACTTCCATATAAGTCTTTGATAAGTATTGCCCGACAATTCCCAGGCAAAACAGCTGCACACCACTGACCATCATAATAATGCAGACAAGCGAAGGCCAGCCGGAGGTCGGATCGCCAAACAAAAGTTTCCGTACAATCGTCACAATAATAATGACAAATGCGACCAGACAGAAGAACACGCCCGCCACGGACGCTATGGTCAAAGGTACCGTGGAAAACGCTATAATCCCCTCAAGAGAGTACAGGAAAAGTTTCCAGAACGACCATTTCGTCTCGCCCTTTCTGCGCTCTATGTTCTCATACTCCAGCCATTTGGTCTCATATCCAACCCAGCCGAAAATTCCCTTGGTAAAGCGGTTATACTCCGGCATGGACATAATCGCGTCCACCACCTGTCTCGTCATCAGGCGGTAATCCCTGGCACCGTCCACAATCTCCGTCCGGGATATCCTGTTCATCAGCTTATAAAACATCCGCGCAAAAAAAGAGCGGATAACGGGTTCGCCCTTTCTGGTCACCCGTCTGGTCGCCACCGAATCATATCCCTCCTCAATATAAGAATACATCTCCGGCAAAAGCGAGGGCGGATCCTGCAGGTCCGCATCCATCAGCACGACAAGATCGCCCCTGCATTTCTGCAGCCCGGCATAGATCGCCGCCTCTTTGCCAAAATTGCGTGAAAAGGAAATAAGGCGCACCCGCCCGTCCTCCGCATGAAGCTTTTTCACCTCGGAAACCGTCTGATCCCGGGAACCGTCGTCCACATATATAACTTCAAACTCTATCTGCTTCTCACGGAAAAAAACTACATTCTTACATAACTCATCATAAAAATCCCTGACATTCTCCTCTTCGTTATAGCAGGGCACGATGACGCTCAATAGTTTCATAAATCAGTCTCCTCCAATGATAAGTTTACCACATTTGCATAAAAAAAGGAAGAGACGCATCTCTTCCCTTACAATTCATATCAGATTGTTTTTCAACCGTATGTAATCCGCTACAACAGCGATATATTCACTGTTCGTCGGTCTGGTATATTCCAGTGTATTACTGTAACCGAACAGCTCCTCAAAGAGATCAGTGTTTCCCCTCTCCCACGATACCTCAATCGCATTACGGATCGCACGCTCAATCTTCGTGTCCGTAGTCTGGTACATCTTTGCCAGGTCCGGATATAGCAGCTTTGTCACGCTTCCCACCAGCTCCATATCCTCCACGCACATTCCAATAGCGCTCCGCAAAAACTGGTACCCCCGGAGATGCGCCGGTATGCCAAGTTCCAGCATTAAATCGGAGATTGTTCTCTCAAGCTCCCCTGGACTAATCATATTCTGTTGTGTCATTCCCCTCTTACTCCTTTGCACATAATGATACAATTCGACAAATGTAGTTAACTGTTTCTTTCGACAATAATACCAAAAATGTATCACGCTGTAAACGGTAATTTATCGCGCTAAGAAAGATATTTACACGAAAAGGCGCGTTCCCCTACAGTCTCGCCTCGTTTACATTTGACTTAAACCACTCGTAGGCGAGCCGCACGCCCTCCTCAAGCTCTACTTTATGCTGCCAGCCGAGTCCGTGCAGTTTCGTCACATCCGTAAGTTTTCTGGGCGTGCCGTCCGGCATTGTCTGATCCCAGACAATCTGTCCCCGGTAATCCACTACGCTCTTTACCGTCTCCGCCAGTTCCCTGATCGTAACTTCTTTTCCGGTACCGATATTGACATGCTGCTCTCCGCTGTAATTCTCTAACAGAAACACACAGGCGTCCGCCATATCGTCCACATATAAAAACTCCCGGAGCGGCGTTCCCGTTCCCCACAGCGTAACCATAGGTGCGCCGTTCACTTTCGCCTCGTGGAACTTACGGATCATAGCCGGCATCACATGGGAACCTTCCAGATCATAGTTATCATGCGGTCCGTACAGATTTGTGGGCATACAGCTGATAAAGTCGTCACCATACTGCCGCTTATAATATTTACACATTTCAAGCCCCGCGATTTTCGCGATGGCATACGCCTCGTTCGTCTCCTCCAAAGGACCCGTCAGCAGCGCGTCCTCCGGGATTGGCTGGGGCGCCATTCTCGGATAAATACAGGTGCTCCCCAGAAACAGCAGTTTTTTGACGTGATACTCATGACAACATTGGATGACATTACACTGTATCTGCATGTTCTCATAGGCAAACTCCGCGGGCGTGGTATTGTTCGCATTGATGCCGCCCACCTTTGCCGCCGCCAGAACTACCGCATCCGGGCGCTCTTTTTCAAAAAACTCCCGCACCGCCTGCTGACTGGTCAAGTCCAGTTCCCTGTGCGTCCTGCCAATGATATTTTCATAACCCTTTGCCTGCAGGGACCGCACAATCGCGCTGCCCACCAGCCCTCTGTGTCCTGCCACGTAGATTTTGTCCGTCCGATTCATAATAATATCCGTCTCCATTTCTCTCATCATACAATATCGCGTCAGCGCTTACTTCCTCTTTATCTATAGTATTATAGAAGAAAAACATGTAGATTGCAACGGTTTCCGAACAGAGCCGGTGCAGCTAATCTGCTGCCCGGAAACCATCCGCAATGTCATCCCCCAAAAACAAAATCTCCGCTTCCGCCGGCGAGGACGGAAAGCTGTCGTATCCCGTCTGATCGCCCTCCGTCGAACAGTAGAAAGTAACGCCCGCAATCTCATAAGCGCAGGTCTCATAGTTCTCGTAATCCTTCTGGACAAGCCAGTAATCATTGACATAGGAACCTGTGATTTCCCGCGTCAGGGCAAACACTTTATAAACCAAAAGCAGCGCCGCTGCCACAGACATCGCGCATCCTGCCATAGACCGCCACCGCAGACCAGCGCGGCCTTTGGGCGAAACACTCCCATTCTGTACCCGTGTACCTGCCGTCGTCCAACGCCAGCCCGGCACACCATGCGTTATTGTCTCAAAAATCCCCCCAAACACCACCGCCGCCGTCAAATACACCCAGACGCAGCCGTAGCGGATCAGCGGCGAAGTGCACAGCCAAAAGAGAAAAGAGCCGGCAACGGTCGCCTGCGCCGTGAAAAGAGCGGGGGAGATTATGCCGTCCCGCACCACATACCCTTGCGGAACCGCCTGCCGCTTACGCCATCTCCAGACCAGATACACTGCCTCCGCCAGCAGCGCAAGAACAGCCCCTGCTGCCGCAAGCACAAGAATCTTATCGGTTCCCGCAAGCGTCCCGAACCACCCGGGCAGCCATTCCCGCATGGGCATATCGAACTGTGCCACATCCGTGTAGCCCCTGCCCCAGACCTGTATTTCCCGGGCATCATAATCCGCCAGCCCTTTCGGAATTTTCCAGACCACGTCAAACAAATCTATCTGCGTAAAAGGATAGACAAGCCACCCCGAAATCACCACATTGCGAATAAAGAAGGGCAGCGCTGTCACAATCCCAAGTATCAGGTATGTGCCGGTCTCTCCCCACCTTTTCTCCCGTATCAGATGATATGCCGGAAAAGCCGTGAGCAGAAGAATCAGCGCCGCCGACAGCTTCACCGTCATCAGAAACACGCCGAGCACACACAGAAGCCCGTAAGGAAGGATCATCCGCTCCCCGCTCTCCGACAGGTCCAGCCACTTTATCACAATATAAAATGCCACAAGCACCATAAAATAATCCGAAGCCGGGGAAATCATTTCATCGAAAATATTTACCAGATAATAGACACACATCACTCTGGCAAAATCGCCCGCCCGAAGCCGCCCTGCACACAGGGATTTTCCGATCGGCAGACAGACGACCGCAAGCACAAACGCAAGCCACCCCGCCGCGCAGTGATAGGACTGTCCGCCCAGAAAAGCCATGCTGTAAAGAGCGGACAGCGCAAAGGAAGAACTGTTGTATGCCAGCCTGCAGTGCAGGTTGCCCAGCCCCTTCACCACACCGTACTCTTCAATCCATCGAATGCTCTGGGCATGATAGAGCCCCGTGTCATAGTGAATCATGCCCCTGGATGTCCCATAGGCAAAGAGAAAAAATAATGCCGCCGCAGCCCAGAACACCAGCTCTCCGGGAAACACCAGCCGCCGCAGCGAAGCTACAAGCATTTTTTTATCAGCTATAATAGTTAATATGCAGAGAACGCACAAAATCAAATTTGCCGCCAGCCCCACACCCGCAAACAGGCTGAAAAACTGCGCGTAAACCGTCACGCAGACCAGCCCGCACATAAAATACACATCTGCGGTTCCGATATAGCCGGCATAATAAGGAAGGTGCCGCGTGATGACACGCAGCACACCATATCCGATGATAAATGTAGTGATACCCATGTAGAGCCAGATCAAAATTACCGACAACATTTTTGATATACGTTTCCTCTGTCCTTATCCCCTGCCCGGTGCGTTCCAACCCGCTGATTTGTTCCGGCATATCTTTGAACGCAGCAGGCAGCCCGTCAGTTTTCGCCCTTCGCTTTGTACTCCGCGCAGCTCATTCCCGCGATTTCCTTTAAGTCCGCATCCATCATCATGGACACCAGCCCCTTAAAGTCCACTTTACGTTTCCAGCCGAGCTCCTTCTCCGCTTTCGCGCAGTTGCCCCACAGAAACTCCACTTCCGCCGGGCGGTAAAACTCGGGATTCACATCCACGAGCAGACGACCGCTCTTCGCATCATAGCCCTTCTCATTCACGCCGGTTCCCTCCCAGCGAATCCGAATGCCAAGCTCCTCAAATGCTGCCTCCACAAACTCTCTGACCGTGTGCGTCTCGTTGGTTGCCAGTACATAATCGTCAGGCTTGTCCTGCTGCAGCATCAGCCACATGCCCTCTATATAGTCGCCCGCAAACCCCCAGTCTCTCTTCGCGTTCATATTGCCGAGAGAAAGCTTCTCCTGTCTGCCCGCAATGATATTCGCGATTGCCAGCGTGATCTTTCTCGTCACAAAATTCTCGCCGCGCCTGGGTGATTCGTGGTTGAAAAGAATGCCGTTGCAGGCAAACATATTGTAAGACTCTCTGTAATTTACCGTGATCCAATAAGAATAAAGCTTCGCCGCGCCGTAAGGGCTCTTCGGATAAAAAGGCGTCTTCTCGCTCTGCGGTGCCGTCTCCGGGATGCCGCCGAAAAGCTCCGATGTGGAAGCCTGGTAGTATCTGCACGTCCCGCCGTTTACTCGGATCGCCTCCAAGAGCTTTAACGTGCTCACGCCCGTAGCCTCCGCCGTGTACTCCGGCACCTCAAACGATACGCCCACATGGGACTGCGCCGCAAGATTATACACTTCCGTTGGACGAATCTCCGCAACCAGCCGCATCAGGTTGCTGGAATCCGTGGTGTCGGCATAATGCAGGAAAAATTTTACTTTATGGTAGTCCGAAGCAATCAGATGGTCGATCCTGCCTGTATTGGCAATACTGTGCCTGCGTATCAGCCCGTGCACCTCATACCCTTTCTCCAGCAGGAACTCCGCCAGATAAGAGCCGTCCTGCCCTGTGATTCCCGTAATTAACGCTATTTTCTGCATATCCTCTGTCCTTTCCTGTTTCCATATTCATATCCTCGGGTCGTCTACGCATCCAGGCTGCCATGTAACCCATGCCGGTTCGCCCAAATGTCCGCGTCGCCGCTCACTGTTTCCCGAGAAACTCTGCAATCGCGTCATGCCAGTCGGCAAACATAAAGTCTGTCGTCATCTTAAGCATATAATTTTCCAGAATGGAATAAGCCGGACGCTTCACCGCCGCGCCGTACTCCTCCGAGGTAATCGCCTCCACCACAGTCTTTTTCCCCGCCAGGCGGAATATCTCCTCCGTAAACTGCGCCCAGCTGCAGTCCCCCTCGCAGGTGGCGTGGAACAATCCATAGTTTTCCGTGGGCAACAGATAAGCGATAAGTTTGGCAAGCTCCTTTGCGCTTGTGGGCGATCCCACCTGATCACGCACAACCCTCACCTTATCGTTCGTCTCGGAGAGACGCAGCATGGTCTTTACAAAATTCTTACCATCTCCGTAGAGCCACGCCGTACGCAGGATAAAGTGCCTGTCGCTGAACTCTTTCACAAATTCTTCCCCCGCCAGTTTCGTCCTGCCGTATGCGCCCTGCGGACCAACCGGATCGGTTTCCTTGTAAGGTCTCGTCCCGTTTCCGTCAAACACATAATCTGTGGAAATATGCATCAGCTTCGCGCCCGTCTCGTTCGCCGCGATACTTAAGTTGCGCGCGCCGACCGCATTGATTCGGAAAGCCAGATCTTCCTCTTTTTCACATGCCTCCACCGCCGTGTACGCCGCACAGTTGATAATGGCATAAGGTTTCACTTCTCTGACGAACTTCATCACCTCGTCTACCTTCGTGATGTCCAGTTCCCCCACGTCCGTGTTCACCAGTTCGTATTCCGTACTGCCTGCGTATTCCAGATTAACAGCGCGTCCAAGCTGTCCGTTACAGCCTGTTACGATTATTTTCTTCATGTCCGTTTCGCCCCTTCCCAGGTTCCTTTCCAGTCCTCCACAACTGGATTCATGTCTTATATTCTAACACAAGCACGGACAAACATACACCTAAATTTTCCAAATTCTTATAAAGATGACAAAACCCCTTTAAAAATATTACGCAACACCACCGCAATTCCAAGCGACACCACCCCGGCAAACAAAACCACGGCATACTCAAAACCTTTGCAGAGTTCAAACAAAACGCCGTACATGGCGTTGCCGAGCGGCTGGGCGCACATTGCCACGGTAATGATAACCGCAACCACCTTGCCCAGAAGATGGGGCGGCGTCACCGTCTGGTAAAACGTCATCATCAATATGGTGTAAACCGTACAGCAGGTCATCACAACGAAACAGCCTGCCGTCAGAATCACATAGGTTACCATGCCGGACGAAAACACGGCTAACGACACTGCTATGGGGAACTGACACACCGCGGCAGTCACAATCAGCATACCCGCCTTTCTGACGGAAAGTTTTTTTGCAAAAACGCCCGCACAGACGCCGCCCGCAATCCCGCCCGCGGCAAGAATCCCTTCTGCAAAACCATAAAGCCGGTTCGCGGACGCTGCATCCAGATCAATCACCTCCGTCACGAGATAAGGCAGCCCCACGTTAATCATAGAAGACAAAAACAGATTGATTCCGCAGACCGCCAGAACCGCCTTTCCGATTACCGGCATATCTTTACTGATAAAGCGGATGCTCTGCCCGAAATCCGACCGTACCGTCTGCCACACGCTGCCCTCCGAAGCCTGTTTTTCAAACGGAATATGTATAAAAATTTCCATGACTGCCGAGATCACGAAGCACGCAATACAGACCAGAAGCACAGGTTTCAGACCGTACGCGCTGTACACAATTCCGCCAAGCACCGGACCAAGCAGCGCCGAGAAAGAACTGATCATATTGACAATGGAATTTGCCTCCATCATGCGGTCTGACCCCACAAGCACAGGGATGGATGCCTGTACAGACGGCTGGTAGGCACCCGCGATCCCGTAAAGAATCATCAATGTAACCGTCAGCAATACTACAAGACTTGCGCCGCCCATAAGCACAACGAATGTCGAAATCAGCGCCGCCGTAAAAAAATCCAGTATGACCATAACATTCCTTTTATTAACCCTGTCCGCAACCATGCCGCCCACCGGCGAAAGCAGGATTGCCGGAATGACCGCACACGCCGTCACCGTGCCGAAGACCGCAGACGACCCGGTCTCATTTAAGAGGTACAGCGGCATCGCAAACCGCAGTGCCGCATTGCCAAACAAGGATATTATCTGCCCAATGACAACCAGTATAAAATCTTTGGAAAATAATTTTTGATTCATGTTCCCATTCTCCTTTTTCTTTTAATACCTACCGTCGGTATGCATAAGATTTAAAAATATTCTGCCCTGTTTCAGGGCAGAATCATTTTTCCTATTTGCGCTTCTGGTAAATCGCGGTCAGCTCCTGCATCCGCGCTATCATTTCCCCGTCCACAACATCCAGACCCATACCCTTCAGCATCTGGTCAAACACAAGAAGCTTGTGATAGGTTTCCTCCACGGAACTGTCGAATATCATCGGATTGATCCAGACATTTGCCACGAGCGAAATCAGTTCCGCAAGCTGCTTCGGATGCGCCGCGACAATGGAACCGTCGGCGATCCCCTCCTCTATAATTGGCTGAATATACTCCGGCCCCGTCAGTTCTATCGTTTCATACAAAAGACTGGCGAGAAGTCTGGGATTATTGTAAAAGCTGGGCGCCACCTGAAACATCTCATCCTGCGCTGGTCGGCACAGCGAAGACTTGAACAGGGTCCTCAGCTTCTCTATGCCGTTCAGGTCTTTACGTTTCGGTATGCCCGTCAGCTTTCGGTTGGATTCCTCCATAATCCTGTCCGTGACCGCGTCCAGAATTTCCTCTTTCGACTTAAAGTGATGATAAATCGCTCCCTTGCTCAGCCCGCCCAGATTATCAATAATATCCTGGATGGACGTATGCTCGTAGCCTTTCTCCATAAACAGATGCCCGGCGACATCCAGTATCCGATTGACCGTCTCTTCGGGATATTTATTCCTTGCCATATCTCATTCCCCTCAAACATACTGTTGGTATGTATATAACTTAACATACCGCCAGTATGTTTGTCAACCACTGTTTTGTATAGCAAAATCAGCCTTCCTTTTGCAAAAATTGTGAATTTTTTTAGATTTTTTGTAGTGACTCCACCCTGCCTGTTATGCTATGATGTACGCGTTGGCAATGAGCATTGCGCAGGTTTTTCGAGCTTGCACTGCGGCGTACATTGCAATTTTTACTAAGGAGGATTTTCACGAAGCATGAAGAGATTACAAGTTTTACTTCTCATCGCTCTGTCTTCTGCCCTTCTTCTGACCGGCTGCGGTAAGGAAGAGGAAGAAAAGCCGAAGGTTGAAGCGCCCGTCGTGGAACAGATCATCGACGATACCCCGGAGGAAAAAGAAGAGCCGGAGGAAACGGCGGAACCCGAAGAAACGGAATCTGAAGAAAATGCACCGCCCGAAGAGGGCATGGTGCGCAGCCGCATCACAAACGAGTGGGTAGATGAAGAGGTCAACAACACAAGACCCCTTGCCATTATGACTCCCAACACAAAAACCGCTTCCCACTATGGCATTTCCAATGCAGATGTCGTGTATGAATGTAATGTGGAGGGAAGCATTACCCGGCTGATGTGGATTATTCAGGACTGGAAAAACGCCGACAAACTCGGCAACATCAGAAGCTGCCGCGATTATTATGTGTACTGGGCTTTTGAGTGGGACGCCCTCTACGTGCATTTCGGCGGTCCCTTCTACATAGACGAAGTGATCAAGCGCACGGACGATATCGACGGCAAAACAAGCAGTAACTTTTTCCGGGATAAGAACGCGAAAAACGCGACCGACAACGCTTTCATAGACGCGGCTGGCGTTATTGCCGATGCAGATAAACTTGGCTACTCCACCCAGATGCGCGACGGCTACGCGGACGAACAGCATTACCGTTTCGCCCCGGACAATGAGCCGAACGACCTGTCGCAGTACAGCGACGCCATCACGGCAAACCGGGTGGATATGTCCCCCGCGTATCCCGTGACCAATTGTTACTTCGTCTACAACGGCGAAACCGGGCTTTATGAGAGATTCCAGCATCTTTCCGGCTCCTCGGACGGTCCGCATACGGATCTGGCAACAGGAAAGCAGCTTACGTTCAAAAATATCCTGGTGCAGAATACCTACCATGAGGTGCGCGACGCCAAGGGCTATCTGGCATTCCAGTGCCACGACACCACAAGGGACGGCTGGTTTTTCACAAACGGCAAAGGCATCCATGTAACCTGGGAAAAGACCTCCGATCACGGTGCTACAAGATACTATGACGACGCCGGAAATGAGATCGAGCTAAACACTGGCAAGACGATGGTTTGTATCGTGGAGGACGGCGATTCCTTCCTCGTGGACGACCAGGAAATTAAATAGTGCATGAAAAGGGGAGTGCCGCGATATGGGCGCTCCCTTTCTCTATTAATATAAAAATGCCGCAGCTGCAAGCTTTGCTTACGGAACATCAGATGCTGCAGGGTAATTCCTTACAAACGATTTGAAAAACAGCACAGAAAGCGGTGCCAAATTAAGCAGCTCTGTTATCTGAAACGACAGGCAGCCCAGCAGGTTACGGCGAATTAGATGTAATCAAAAGAGGAAAGGAAAAGCACAATCCAGACGGAACCGGCGATACTGTCAAGAAATATTTGTGAGTTAGCAAGAATCCTGATATAATGGGTACAAACGCCCATCCGGGGCAGAAAGGCAGGGAGAAAAATGCACATCAGTTACAAACCGCTCTGGCACACGCTGATAGAGCGCAACATGAGGAAAGAGGATTTAAGGCTTGCCGCTGGACTGACCACAAATATAATTGCCAACATGGGAAAAGGGAAGCATATCAGTATGGAAACACTGACAAAAATTTGTGAAACATTAGATTGTGACATTTCAGATGTGATACAGTTGGAGCGTGAAGAAAATTGTACTGTTTCGACAGGCAATAACTGAATTTGTGACGCTCAACTAAGCGTTTACTATTGAATCAACGCTTATTATGTTCTAAATAGATTCTCTTTTTGATATACTGCGGTCACAAATATAGCAAAGGAGATTTATTGTATGGATCAGAAAAGAATAGGAGCATTTATTGCACAGTGCAGAAAAGAAAAAAATCTGACACAAATGCAGCTTGCAGAAACTTTAGGGATTACCAATCAGGCAGTTTCTAAATGGGAAAACGGAGTTTCCCATAGTTAAAGATACCACACCAAATATGATGAACCCACGCTTATACACTACCAGCTATAATAAACCGCAAGGACAGCAATTTGATACTGCTGTCCTTTCTTTTATAAAATTGCAGTACACAGAAAAAACTGTAAAATGATAAATATATTTGTCCTTGTAACAATTCTCGGACATTTGCCTGTTATACTATCTGCAAAAAGCAAAGGAAGTGAGGATATGAAGCAGATTTTAATTGTCGAGGACGACAGTTTTTTGAATAAGATGTTGGCCTATAACCTGACCGCAGACGGCTACGGCGTGACTTCTGCCCTAAATGCCAGAACCGCAGCCGATGCCATCCGCCAGCGGGAATTTGATGTAGTGCTGCTGGACATTAACCTGCCAGACGGGAACGGTTTTGAGCTGTGCACGCTGATAAAGCCCCAGCACCCGGACACCATTGTGATTTTCCTGACCGCAAACGATCAGGAGAGCGACCAGATACGGGGCTATGAGGTGGGTGCGGTGGACTACATCACAAAACCCTTTGTGATCGGAGCTTTGCAGCGGAAAATCAAGGCCATGTTCGCCATGCTGGAACATCACAAACCGGCCAAGGATATTTACGACGACGGGCGGCTGTTTCTGGACTTCTCGGAGCAGACGGCTTCCCTAAACGGCAAGCCCCTGACCCTATCCCCGATGGAGTACAAAATGCTGAACTTGTTTCGTAAAAATCCCCGGCAAGTGCTGACCCGTGGGCAGCTTTTGGAAAAGCTGTGGGATATAGACGAAAGGTTTGTGGACGAACACACCCTGACAACCTCCATCAGCCGGATTCGCAGCAAGATTGAATCCGACGGCGGCGCGCCCTACATCAAGACCGTTTACGGCATGGGCTATCAATGGACGGGAGGCGAGGCAAAATGAAGGTTAAGAACCTCTCGGTAAAGCGGCTGTTTGGTCGGGTGGCACTGGGGCTTGCTCTCTCCATGTCTGGGATTACCATAGCCTTGTTTCTTGTGACAAAACAGACGGCGGCGCTGCTGACTGGCGGGGCGCTGCTGCTGTGCGCCCTTGTGGGGATTTTTGTACTGACGCAGGCGTTTGGAAAGCGGCTGTCGCAGTTTACCGCTGACCTGTGCCAGACCTTAGACCACATGATCGCCGGGAATGAAGCGCCCCAGCGCCCGGAGGACAGCGAAACCCAGCTTGCCAGAATCGGACACCGGCTGGCAAGGCTTTACCAGATCATGCAGGAGAACCGCCGTCGGGTGGACGAGGAACGGCAGGAGTTACAGACCCTTGTATCGGATATTTCCCATCAGGTGAAAACGCCGGTAAGCAATCTGAAAATGGCGACGGACACCCTGCTGGAAAAGCCTATGACCGAGGCGGAGCGCACCGACTTTATCCGGGGAATCCGCAGCCAGACGGATAAACTGGACTTTCTCTTTCAGGCCCTTGTGAAAACCTCCCGGCTGGAAACGGGCGTGATCCAGTTGGATAAGAAACCGGGCCGCCTTTTTGATACCGTGGCGCAGGCTATGAGTGGGATTGTGTATGCAGCGGAGAAAAAGGAAATCGCCGTGTCCGTGGACTGCCCGGAGGATTTGGCCGTTTCCCATGACAGCAAGTGGACATCCGAAGCCCTTTTTAACCTGCTGGACAATGCGGTGAAGTACACCCCGGCAGGCGGGAAAATCGCTGTGTCGGTGGTGCTGTGGGAAATGTATGTGGAGATCAAAGTGACCGACACCGGCAAGGGCATTTCCGAAAGCAATCAGGCCGCCATCTTCCGGCGCTTCTATCGTGAGGAAGAAGTACACGAACAGCAGGGCGTGGGCATTGGCCTGTATCTGGCCCGCGAGATCGTAACGCGGCAGGGCGGCTATATCAAAGTGGTTTCGGAGCCGGGCAAGGGTTCGGAATTTTCCATTATGCTGCCTACAAAATAGAACGCGGCGGACGGCCATTTCCGGCTGCCCGCCGTAAATTTTTTTGAAATGTCCGAGCGTTGTAACATTTCACCCCGATTTTCAATGAAATTTTTTGGCCGCTGTAACATTTCGCGGACATTTGGGTTTTACAATACCCCTATCAACAGGCAGAAAGCCTTGAAAGGAGCTTTGCATATGAGCGTTTTACAGACGATTGACCTGAAAAAGCATTACGGCGCAGAGCCGAACATTACCCGCGCCCTTGACGGCGTGAACTTCTCCGTGGACGAGGGCGAATTTGTGACCGTTGTGGGAACCTCCGGCAGCGGAAAGTCTACCCTGCTTCACATGATGGGCGGGCTGGACACTCCCACCAGCGGAACCGTGATTGTCCGGGGCGAAGAACTGGCAAAGAAGAACGACGAACAGCTCACCATCTTCCGCCGCCGCAACATCGGTTTTATCTTCCAGAACTATAACCTTGTTCCCATCCTGAATGTGTATGAGAACATCGTCCTGCCGGTGGAGCTGGACGGGGACACGGTGGATCAGAAGTTTTTGGACGAGATCGTTCACCTGCTGGGGCTGGAAGATAAACTGAAAAATATGCCGAACAATCTTTCCGGCGGCCAGCAGCAGCGTGTGGCGATTGCCCGCGCCCTGATTACCAAACCGGCTATCGTGCTGGCCGACG